>OJDZ01000001.1_pt1 | contig 254800 bp, 218 predicted proteins | sample 1592981 | NCBI WGS metagenome assembly OJDZ01 (sample SAMN05416851, study PRJEB24817) | seawater metagenome | isolation source: Sea water | place: Canada:Atlantic | collected 2013-07
TGCCGTCCGTATCACTATCAGCCCACTCGGTATTGTCATCTGGGAACACGTCTGAATTATCGCCAACTCCATCACTATCAGAGTCGGCAGTTTCTAGCGGGTCATCTGGAAACGCATCGGCGTTATCGCCAGTGCCGTCCGTATCACTATCAGCCCACTCGGTATTGTCATCTGGGAACACGTCTGAGTTATCGCCAACCCCGTCGCCATCAGTGTCAGTTGTTTCAGCAGAGTCGTTAGGGAATGCATCGGTGTTATCACCAACACCATCCATATCGCTATCGCCCCACTCACTTGAATCATTGGGGAATATATCTGAGTTGTCGCCGATACCGTCCATATCGGCATCAACCGTCTCCAACGGATCTGCAGGGAAGACATCCGAGTTGTCGCCAACACCATCCCCATCAGTGTCCGCCCATTCGCTAGCGTCGCTTGGAAATGCATCCCCATTGTCGCCAACGCCATCGCCGTCGCTATCTATGGTTTCGGAAGCGTTAAAAGGGAGTTGATCTGCAATGTTCCCTACGCCGTCACCATCGGTATCTTTAGTTTCAGTAGCGTCGTTAGGGAACGCATCAGCATTGTCGCCTACACCGTCGCCATCGCTGTCTAGGGTTTCTTTGGCGTCATTAGGGAATGCATCGGCAAGATCGCCAACGCCATCACCGTCGGTATCTTTGCTTTCACTTGCATCATTGGGAAAGGCATCTAACTCGTCAGGAACGCCATCACCGTCGCTATCAGGATTTTGCGCAGATGGGTCTGGAGTGGGCGCGATAATTATAGCCGAGTCAGCTGCATTGTTATCGTCGCCACCACAAGCGGTAAGGACCAGTGTGCAGACGCCCAAAAGCAGGAGTTGACGAGTTTGATTCATAGAACATCCATTTATTGCAACACGACAAAGACAACTAAACCCAGGCGATATTATCAATTTTGTAAAAAATTGTAATCAACGCAATGTCGACGTTTCTAGCGTTGCAATATGACAGACGTATCGTTTTGGACGACTCCCGTAGTGTTTTGGCTTATTCAGGTAAATAAGCTAGCCACTGCTGGGCTACAACCGCGCTACCTGCCACCCCTATCGCTTGCTGGAAATAGCGGCGAGCGGTGTTTTTGTCGCCGTTGTCAAAGGCGCAGCCGCCAACCAATAGAAGACCATCACCTTTTTTGTTGGAATCAATGCCCAATTCCTGCGCTTGACTGAGAAAACCTTCAGCTGCTATGCAATCACTGCGGCGCACCGCAAGTTGCATGGCATAAAACGCCAGTTGCGGTTCATTGGTTTTGATCGCTGCTTGGCTTAACACGAGTGCGGCATCGTCATCTTCGCGCCCAAGTTGCCACGCGGTTGCCAGCAATTTCATATTAGCTTCGCTATCGCTCACGGTTAAATTCTTGTCGTTATCCGCCAACCATTGTTGCAGTAACCGTGCAGCTCGTTCCGGCACACCTTGCGCAATAAGCAATTGCGCCAAAGCAATCAATGAGCTTTCCTGGGTTAGATAACCGCCTGCATAGGCTAACTCTAACACCGCCAACTGCTGCTGTGGCTGCTCTAGCAGTTGATACATAGATGCGCGCTGTAGCCAGTAATTCTCGTTATTCGGCTTAAGAGTTGTGAGTTGTCCTAGCGCCTGCGCGGCCTTGTTGTAACTTTTCGTTTGGTACAAGGCTGAGGCCAGCATCACCAACCAGTTTTCTTCCGGTAACTTCTGTAGAGCGGCTTGGGTATTGATAGCTTTATTAAGCCAAGGAATGGACTCGCCATAGCGCTGTTGTATTTGCAGACAAATCGCCAACAGCGCAAAGGTGGACGGAGGAACGGCTGTGGCCTGGCTCTCGGCAGTGGCAATAGCCTTAAATAGTAGGCTTTCAGCCTTTTTAGTGCGCTGCTCTCTCCTTTCCTGGCCTGCCAAATATATCTGGGCCAAATTACTACTAAGGTTGAGCTGTTGATCTGATGGTAACGCATCCAAAGCCAAGGCATTTTCCAACGATTGCTCAGCATCAGTCATGCGTTCTTGTGCTAACGCGATTTGCGCTTGCATCTGGTAGCTCAATGCCAAACCCAATCCGGGATTCAAGTCTTTAATTAATTCTTCGAGAACACGGTCTGCCCCCGACCAATCACCGTCAGTCATTGCCGTTTGCACTTGTTCCAGAGTGCGATACGTCGCAGGCGATAGCGAATCAGCCACGGCGGATTCGCTCAGGCTAAGAAACAGCAGCATGGATAGGAGTGCGTATCGTAAAGTTCGAATATGCATCGTTATTTGCTCTGTATAAAGTCGATGGTTTGTGTGGCCTGTTGCTCCACAGCAACACCATCGACCACTTTGGGCTTGAACTTGTAGCGATACATAGCGCGAATCGCTTCACGCTCAAAAATACCGGCGGGTTCAGCTTTAACAACCTCGACCTGAGTAACTGAGCCATCAACACCAATACTCAAACGCGCCGTCACGTAGCCTTCGATGCCGCGCATTTTCGCCTTAGCAGGATAGGTAGCAGGCATGCGTACCAATGGCATGGCATCAGAATCACCTATTCCAAATCCGGCAATACTGGCGTCACCAATAGAACCAACACCCACCACGAAAGATGGAGTGATTTGCGGCATATTAACCAAGGCCTGAGTCGGCGGCGTTAATGTTTGCGCGGTGGCTAACGGTGGTCTTGGTGGTGCATCCGCCGGTGGCGGCGGCAATTCGCGCTGGCGAGTGCGGGTCTGGCTATCGTTTTGCTGTCTGATAAAGTTTATTTGCGCTGAGTTATCGGCACGCTCGTAGGTTTGTTCAGGCGCAAGCACCATACGGCTCATCAACCAAAACAAAGCAGCGACAACCAACGCTCCTGCCAGCAGAGCCAATGGGATTCGCAACCAACCAATCACCATTAGGGGGCTTCTCGTGCAGCAATAGAGATATTAGTTATTCCGGCCAATCGAATTTGGTCCATCACTTTTACTAGCAAGCCGCTAGGGGCAAACTCATCTGCCTGAATAATTGCAGCGCCTTCGGGGTTATCGGCCTTCATGCGTTCGATATTCGCCCTAACAGAGCGCACATCAACCACGCGCCGGTCGATCCAAATTTCGCCATTGGCACGAATCGCAACCAATAAATTGCTACCCGTTTTTTGTTCGGCAGTTTCTGCACTGGGGCGATTAACCGAGATGCCGGACTCTTTTACAAATGAGGTCGTGACAATAAAAAAGATCAGCATGATAAAGACGATATCGAGCATTGGCGTGATATCAATATCCGCGCCGTCGATATCGTTATTAACGTGACGTTTAGCCATGATTGCCGCTCCTCAGTTCTAGTCCTTGGTGCGAACTTAAGCGTTCGTTCAGATGCCGCTCGTTACGAGTACTCAAACGCGAAAATCGAGATTTAAAATACAAGCCCGATAAGGCCACTACTAAGCCCGCCATCGTCGGCAATGTAGCTTGAGAAATGCCGGAGGCCATCGCCCTCGCATTGCCCGTTCCAGTTACCGCAAGCACATCAAATACACTAATCATGCCGGTTACTGTTCCCAACAATCCCAGTAGCGGACACACCGCTATCAGCACGGCAATTAGCGACAGCCACCGCTCGCCCTGTGCGCGAAACTCGCTTAACCAATATTGGCGAATACGTCGTGCCTGCCAGCTTTGATGCTCGCCTCGTTGCTGCCAACGCTGTTCCAATTGCCGCATTAACCGTGGTTGATCGCGATAGAAAAACCACAGGCGTTCTAAAATCAAACTCCACAACAGCAATGCAGCCAATAGTACGCCATATAAAACAAAGCCGCCGCGGCCGATAAACTCGGTCAACCACTCAGGCAACATGCGATTTCTCGTTTGATTTCTCTAACGCTTCGGCCATGAGTCCTGCTGATTGTTCATCCAAAACTTGCACTAAAGCACGGCTGCGCGAGGCAACCCAGTTGTGCATTAGCAATAAAGGAATGGCGACAACTAAGCCGAGTACGGTGGTGATCAAGGCTTGGGAAATCCCGGCAGCCATCAGCTTGGCATCCCCAGTACCGTAGGTGGTAATCGCTTGAAACGTTGCGATCATGCCGGTTACGGTGCCGAGCAAACCGAGCAAGGGTGCAATGCCTGCTAATAATTTAATAATGGATTGGCCGCGCTCTAATGCCGGCAGCTCGCGTAAAACGGCTTCATTCAAGCGCGCTTCGATTAACTCGGCATCGTGATTAAGCGGAATATCTTTTGCGACTAACAAGACGCGTCCAAGGGCGTTGTCGGCGGTTGGCGTGAGCATATTAGCTCGCTGCTTACTGACGCCACGACCTATCAATCCCAGCATGGCAATGCGCCACAACGCCAACAAAACACCAGCTGCACCTATGACAAGAATCAGGTAGCCAACCTCGCCGCCCTGCTGAATTCGTTGGTTCCACGTTGGGGCGTCCATCGACAACCCAAGCAAGGCACCTCGACTTGGATCAAGTGCGACGGCAGCAAAACCATTCGATGTGCTCAGCGGATAATCGCTGAGTAAACTTGCTTCATCAGGTTGTTGCGCAGGCTGCGACAGTTGCTTTAACTCGTCATCCCACAATAAATAACCAGGTTTTTTGGCCTGCGGATCAGTAACCACATTGAAAGTACCAAAACGCACGACAGTCTGCTGAGCCGTTGTGCCATCAAGCAAGGTGACCGGTGCCGTTAACTGGCGAATCTCGCTGGCTCGGGTAATTTCCAGTTGAAAGGTGTGCCACAGCTCTTCCAGCTCAGGAATTGCGGGCAAGCGTTTAGCAGCCGCCAACGCATTAAGATTGGCAGGATAGCCGCCATCAATGCGGGTAAGACTGGTATCTAAAACTGAATGTAGATCCCCTGCGACTTGGCGCACCACACCAAACATTTCGCCAAGGTTGCCGGTGCGCAAACGCAAGGCTTCAGCGGCTTCTTGCAGGGCTTTGTCGTTGCTATCGAATTGGGCTTTTAGGGCTTGGGCACGTGCTTTTTCAGTCGCAAGTGCCTGCTTCGCCGCCGCTAGCAACTCGGTTTGCTGTGCGAGATCCGCTTTGAACGCGGCTTCGCGTGCACGATTAATCTCTGCTTCCGCGCCCTGCCACTGATTGGCACTGGTTAAGAGTTCGATATTGGCGTTTCTAATGTTCACCGCATCGGCATCCGCAGCTTGAACGGCTGAAGACATTGCTCCGGCTAGCCCGAGCAGTAATAAAGTAGCGGACGTGACTCGACCTAATGGCTTAAACATCACCGCCCTCCTTGCTCGCATTCTCCGCTTCACCTTGAACAAGCGGCGACGCTAACGGCACGGTAATTAATTGCGGCGCTGTGGTTTGGCGCGCGACTTTAAAGGCTTGCTTTATATCGGCCAGCATGTAGCTCGGAAGTTCGCGCCAGCCATTACTGCTCATAAGCCAAGTCCATGCCTGCTGTTGATCTTGGCTTAAACGATATAAGCCAATTCGACCGACTCGGAGCATGTCGTAGGCTTGGCCGTCTAGTCTTTCGCGATAAGCCTCAAGGGTGCGTCCGTATTCAAGTTCAATCTGAAAAGCTTCGAGCACTCGACGGTATTTTTCTGAAACGGATACATCGGCGCGCTGAAGCATATCCCGCAGTAGTGCTATCCGACTTTGGCGTTCATCTAACAAAAACGGCAAGCCTTGCTCTGTGTTGCGTTGCAGGTCGTCGATCATGCGTACCATGAGCGGCAATATGCCCTGTTCAGTTTGATCAATAGCCGCTATCTGCGAATCATAACCTGCCAGTTCTTCTTGCTGATTGGCAACGATAAGCGCCATCTGCTGATTGTATAACCGCAACTGCGCAACTTCGCCCAATGCTCGGCGAGTATCCGCCAAGCGCGACAGTGTTGCATCATCAAGCTTTTCTATTCGTGCTTGCGATTGTTGGCCACTGCGATCCGTTGCTTTAATGATGTTCAAAGATGTATTGGCATCAGTAGTTGCAGCTTGCAATGAGGTGACTGGGTTTTGCGGGTCCGCCTGAGCTGCGAGAGTAAACATAAAGCCGATTAAGCAGCCGATGCGCAAACCCCGAGAAGTCGGTGGCAACGCCAAGTGATTGAGCCTTTTCATACCATGCCTGTATTTGTGCCTGTCCGATATAAACAAGCCGGCATTAATGCCGGCAGTGTCATTTGGATTAATCTGCTGAATTAAACTGCTTAATAGTCGGTTGCGATCAAGCCTAGCTTAGCGGCCATTGCATCCGTACCGCGCGGTGCCACAACGGCCATACTGCCATCTTGGCCCTGCAAATATTGCTTGGCCACGCGCTGCACATCAGCCCAACGAGTGGCTAGCAAGCGCTGGCGATACTCTTGGCGTAATGCATATGTGCGACCCGTCTTATCCATATGGTACGCCTGCTTAGCCTCACCTGCTGGCGAGCCCGGGCGGTCCATGCCGCCGATAATACCAAGTATCGCCTGTTCAACCAGCTCATCGCCATCTTTGCGTTCCAGCACCCAGTCGATAGAGTTACGGAACTCGCGGAAAGTTTCTTCAACTCGCGGATCACGATACGAATAGAACTTGAAACAGCCCAAACCGGAATCTTGAGTCGCGCCAGCACCGTATGCACCACCTTGCTCACGAATAGCCGTGTGCAAATAGCCGTTGCGCAACACACCACCCAATACAGCTAACGGCGCAGCGTCTTCGTGGGTCATGGTAACGGTCGATATCGCCAAGGCACAGAAGTTAACCTGTGAATCGACCATCCAATAAGTCGAGCTTGCCACCGGCGACCATTCAATGTGGCTAGCGGCTAATTCACTAACACCCGTCCAGTTTCGACCAAGACTACTAACATGGCTTTCTGCAGCTTGCTCATCATGAACCAACAAGGCGGCATCCGGTGTCGTGCGCAAACGACCAAATACGTCGCTCATCATTGCACTGATTGCACCAGCGCCTTCTTCTTTCGCTTGCTTGGCACGCTGTTTCACGCGCAGAGTTTGTGGCAAGCCTGCTAGCTCATTCATGAAGTTGGCGGTGCGATTTAGCGGTGCAGCTGCGAGGGACATCGCCAACGAATGACCACCACCAGTGATGCTTTGTTCTTTCCGGGATTTGGCGTGATTCAACAAATCCAATAAACGCTTTTCTTCATTAAAAACAGGCGTTTGCCATGTTTCTTTCATCAAGTTACTAAAGGCGTCCGCTTGACTGCCAAGCGCCTTGCCCGACATAACAAGATAACCCTCGATCTTATCGCAGTCGGAAATATTCGCCTTCATCGACGCATAGGAAGTTAGGCTACCTACGATGGCCGTTTGACGTTGCTGTTGCGTTAAATAGTCGTGACCACCCGCGCCAACTTCCGTCCAAACCTGAGTGAAGTAAGGCAACCAGCTAAGCTGTTCTGCGGTTAATGCTGGCAGTTCTGTCATCAACTGTTGGTAGATAATGCCATTGGTTCCAGTAACGTATTCAGCCGTCGGTAATCCATCCGAATGCTCTTTGCTTGGCGCGACATAGCTTAAATCCGGCTTCACATCATCCAGCGTCACTTGGGGTAGTAAACCCGGATCATCTTCTTGTTCTTGACGCTCTTTCAAGGCATTAGCTTGTGCTTGAACGGCAGCGATATCTGCGTCATTCATACCTGCTTTCATGCTTTCTAGACTTGCCTGCTCTAGACGTTTAGCTTCAGCGTTCAATCCGGCATCAGGCTTCAAAGTAAAACGCACCCGATGGCGGTTATTCAGCAACAGGCGTGTTACGGCTTCTTGCATAAATTGCGGGTTTTGAATTTTTGCACGCAGGCGCTCAAGTGCTGGATCAAGATTGACCAAGGCAACTGGGTCACCGTAGTGAATTGCAGCGGGCAAGGCATTAAAGATTAACTGCAAGCCATAAGGGTAGCTGTCGCCACCGATTTCACGCTGATGCAACTCTAACTGGTGTAACGCGGCTTCGATGATATCTTGGGCGACGCCCTGCTCGGCCACTTCCTTCAAGGTGTCCAGCACCAGCTGCTCAACGGCGGCTGCATGTTCTGGCTCGCTGCCCTCGATGCCGCACATAAAGCTCATTTCACGGTTGGAGTCTTCCAGTCCGCACAGTGGCGATGGTGAACCACCTAATTCGGTTTGTTCCAGTGCTTTGCGCAATGGCGAGGCGCTGTTATCCAGCAATACTTGGCTAACAAGATTTGCTTCAAGCTGAGCATCCAAATCAATCGAATCACCCAATAGCCAGCCGATAACATGATGAGTTTGCGCACTCACGTCATCGCTATCGACGCCGTAAGCAGATTCAACCGCAACGGGTGCGGCATAGCGCTTTTCCGGTTGTACATGCCACTGAGTATCTTGGCGTTCGAAGCGGCTTAGCGCTTGATTATCAATTTTGTCGTGCAGCGCCGTCACATCCATATTGCCAAAGGTCATGATAATGGCATTGGATGGGTGATAATGGCTGCGATAAAACGCGACCAACTCGTCGTAGCTTAAGTCGGTAATCGCGGCTGGTTCACCACCGCTGTTGTAATGGTAAGTTGTGGTCGGGAATAAATAGCTACTAATCCCCTGCCATAGCTGCGACACCGTCGATGACATCGCGCCCTTCATTTCGTTAAAGACGACGCCTTTATATTCTAACGGCGACGTTGGATCTTCATTGTCAGTCAGTTCAACGCGATGACCTTCTTGGGCAAAATCGAGTGGATCTAAACGCGAGAAAAATACCGCATCCAAATAGACATCAAGCAGGTTGTCGAAGTCTTTAGCGTTTTGTGAAGCAAATGGATACGCGGTCCAGTCGCTACTGGTCATGGCATTCATAAAGGTATTAAGGGAGCGACGCGTCATCATAAAAAACGGATCGCGCACCGGAAAACGCTCACTGCCACACAAGGCGGTGTGCTCTAAAATATGCGCTACACCCGTTGAGTCGTGCGGCATGGTCCGTACCGCTACAAGAAATACATTTTCTTCATAATCCGACTGCATATGAAAATGAACAGCGCCGGTCTTTTTGTGCTGATAACGATGAATAACAACATTTAGCGATTCAACCGGAGTGGCATCCAAATGGAGAAACGCGGGGTTGCGGGAGATTTCGAAATTCTGGCCAGTAACGGTGTTCTGAGTCGATTCGGGTGTCTGCAACATGGAGTCTCTGCTTATCCTTGTATAGTATGAAGCGTATCTTAACAGGTGATGACGCGTAACTTAAACGTCAACAGTACGCAGGAAACACGTGAGCTACAACGACAAGATTCCCCACATCACCACAGCGAACAGTAAATGAATTTAGGAGATAGCTAGATGACGCGCGATTCAAGGAAGGTTAGCCACCGCGAGACTGATTGGTGGAACGAAGAATTCCCAGTCAATCAAGAATGTATGTACCTAAATCATGCGGCTGTTGCACCTTGGCCAGACCGATCACGTAAAGCCGTTATTGAGTTTGCTAACGAAAATGCAGGGCTTGGCGCTAGCTATTACCCCGAATGGATTCCTACGGAAAACCGTCTTCGTGAAAATCTTGGATTATTAATTGATGCCCCTGTCGACAGTATCGCGTTGGTCAAAAACACCTCAGAAGCACTTTCTTTCGTTGCGTACGGGTTGAATTGGAAGTCTGGCGATGTCGTAGTGATTAGCGATCAAGAATTCCCCTCAAATCGTATCGTTTGGGAATCGCTCAGCAATAAGGGAGTTACCGTTAAGACCGTCAGTGTTGATGGCGACACCCCTGAAGCAGAGCTGATAGCCGCAATACAGCAATCTCCACGCTTAGTATCTATCAGCGCAGTGCAATACGGCACTGGCATTGCGATGGATTTAAGGCGTATTGGCGAAGCGTGTCGCGCGCACGGCGTACTGTTTTGCGTCGATGCAATTCAAGCGGTGGGCACAGGTCCATTCTCAGTTACGGATACTCATGCTGACTTTGCCATGGCTGACGGTCACAAATGGTTGCTTGGTCCTGAAGGCTTAGGCTTCTTTTATGTGCGCCCTGACGTTATGGAGCAATTAGCGTTAAGTGAATTTGGCTGGCATATGGTCGAACACTTAGGAGACTACAGCCGCAAAGATTGGCAACCAGCAACAACGGCGCGTCGCTTTGAATGTGGCAGCCCAAATATGCTCGCCGCGTTTGCGTTTGCTGCAAGCACCGACTTATTGTTAGAAGTTGGCTTAGATGTTATTCAAGAAAAAATCGCTAGCAATATCGCTTATCTGCGCAGCGGCTTAGAAGACATTGGCGCGGATATCTTAACGCCAGCTCATGCCGAAGGCCGATCAGGGATTATTACCTTTCGCTTTTCAAATATCGACAGCGAAAAACTTTATCGGCAATTGATGGGGATTGGTGTTGTGTGCGCAAGTCGCGGCGGCGGTATACGTTTTGCTCCGCACTTTCACACCACAGCAGACGTATTGGATGATGCACTGGATGCTGTGGCGAGATTAACAAATCGCAGTTAAGTCATTTAAGTCGATTGTCGCAAAGCGGTAATTGCGACAACCGGACTAAATTAACACGTTATTATTAACTTGCGCTTTTACTGCCAAACAAACGCTTTTTCAACCAAAGTAATGGCAGAAACAAGACGAACCAGAACTTTTTCAGCGCCAACAATGCCATCGCTATCATGCCGGTTTTAGCCAATACTTTACCGGCAATTAAACCACCAATACCGTATGCTGCGACCGTGTCGATATCCGGATCGAATTGACTATACAAATTGCCGTCGTTGAAATTTGCCATACCAAGAACTTCATCGCGCGCCATATTGATTTCTTGTAGCTGATCAATATTGGCAATGAAGTTCATCAATAAATACCCTTTGCGTCCAAGAATACGAACGTTGTAATTCAAGGTATTTACGTCCATATCGCCAAAGCGTATTTCTTTTGCCCAATACAACTTATGCGTAATAGCGTCGTAATATGGAGCTTCAGCCCAACCAACGAGTTCCAGCGTGTCGTAACCTTGCTCAACGCGATATTTTGACTCTTTGCGCGTATCTGCCTGAAGACCTTCCAGTAGTTCTTGATAATCAATTTCGCCGGCATCTTCATCAGATACAAAACCCTCTTCAGAGTACGCCAATTCAACACCCCAAGCCGCATTATCAATCGGAGTGTATTGTGCTGGGAATAACATACCTAAACCCAGTTCACCAGGAGGATTACCCCAAGCATCTTCAAGCACTCGCTTGCTGTCTTCTGGGTTTAAATAATAGTAATTCTCCGGCACTTCAAGCGTGGCTAAACCAGCACCTAATTCAATCTTGCCAGTATATAAAGTTAAAGAACTTAAAAATTCGATTTGTTGGCGATAGCCTTCCGATTCGTCGCCTGTCAACTCAGGTAAGATGAACGCTGACTCGGTGTAAGTATTTTCAACGGCATCCTCACTTAGTACGCCATTGGAAAGCAGACATGCTGCGCTAAATAAAAACGCTTTTAATAGATTCGACTTCATAACATCCTCTGTATTGGCCGTGCTTCATTGCACGAAGTGATTCACTCGGGTGTGAATTTCGGCGGAAGTCGATAACAAATGTCATGAGGTGTCACAGGCCTAATTGGTCCGTTTGTTTGAGGTTCGTATTGGTGCAGCCATCCATTCATCGCACCAAAAGCCATCGTTTAAGTCGTTTAATTACCTGCCTAGCCCACTCAAGAGTATTAATAAAACCCCAACAACCTATTGATTTTATTAGCCTTTAAATATGTCCGGTAATTTATCTGACCAATAAGTCAAGTTTTGGCATTGAAGATGCAATATTGGCGACTGGGCAATATCGCCCTTTCTGCTACTGGCCAAGGATGCTGCCAAACTGCGCTTATTTTAGAGGCAAGAATGAAGGTAATACTTGGCCCCCGTCGGTTTGGCTACGACCGAATAAGTAGTTTTCGCACTTGTATGCGTATCTCTTACATCGCAGTAGCTTCTATTTTCTGCGGATCACTTACCGCGCACGCGGCAAATCAAGCACTAGAAGCCGACGAGTTTTTAGATACCTATTGTTCGCGCTGCCATAACGACGAGCGTATGTCAGGCAATTGGTCTTTATCTATGGTGCAAGCCGAGAGCGTAGCTAAGGGGCATGACCTTGGCTCGTGGGAAAAAATTCTGAGTATGATTACACGCGGAGAAATGCCGCCCGTAAACAAACCACAACCAAGCGCATCCGAACATAAAGAATTCAGTTCATGGCTTCAGGCATCACTCGATAATTACAGCATTGAAAATCCCAACCCAGGCCGCTCAACCATTCGCCGCCTGAATCGTGCTGAATACAGTAATGCCGTAAGGGATTTGCTAGCACTAGATGTCGACATTAAAGATGAATTACCGGCTGATGACTCAGGCTATGGCTTCGACAATATTGCCGATGTATTGACTGTTTCACCCACTTTAATGGAGCGCTACATTCGCGTTGCAGGCAAGATCAGCAAACTTGCAGTTGGACTTGGGCCCAACAAACCATTTTCGACGATATATACATTGCCCAAAGATGGTTCAATTATGAACCAAGGCATCCCATCCTATAACCATCGTATGAGCGACCATCTACCGCTAAACTCGCGTGGCGGTGGCGAATTTTCGTACTACGCTCCGCATGACGGCACTTATAAAATTGGAGGATATTTAAACGCAAATACCAATAATGAGGTGGATCGCTTACTAGAAAATTACGTCAGTATAGAAGTGCCATTGAACGCAGGTCCGCACCACATTGGCATGACATTTCGTAAGCGGCTTGCCTTGGATGAAACAGTGCAAACGCTTCACAACACAACTGACATCGTTGTATTACCGACACTTCCTCCGACAAGCATGACGCTAGACTTTGTCGTCGATGGTGCTCGCGTCGGCAGTGTCGATGTGCCGTCTTATTATATGACGCCTCGGTTTGCTCAAGTTAATTTCTTACGCGATGTGTTAGAAATGAATATCGATGGGCCGTTCAATGCCTCAGGTCCTGGTAAAACACCAAGCCGCGACAAAATATTCTCTTGCCTTCCCGAAGCTGCCTCAACAGAAGATGAATGCGCAGAAGAAATAATCGCAAACTTAATGCAGCAAGCTTACCGCCGACCTGTTAATAAAAGCGATACACAACCACTCTACGCTATATATAAAGAGGTTAAAAACGACGCGGATTTCAACCATGGTATTGCGACTGCAATTCAAGCTCTACTGGTATCACCGAGTTTTTTGTTTTTGTTTGAACAAGATCCAGAGAATAGCAAGCCAGGAACAGTACACCCTATTAGCGATATTGAATTCGCTTCGCGCTTGGCCTTGTTTTTATGGAGTAGCCTACCCGACGACGAACTGCTAGCAGCTGCGAATAAAGGCGTACTGCGCCAGCCAAAGATTTTAAAGCAACAAGTTAATCGCATGCTGAATGATAACCGAGCGATTGCATTAACCGAAAACTTCGCCGGTCAGTGGCTTTATTTACGAAATCTAGAATATCAACGTCCGGACGTTTTCGAATTTCCAGAATTTGATGTGCCACTACGTCAAGCAATGCTGGACGAAAGTGAATGGTTCTTTGCCGATATTGTGCGCAACAATGCCAGCTTGCTTAATTTTATTCGCAGTGATTACACGTTTATTAATGAACGGCTAGCACGGCATTATAATATTGAAAATGTCAGCGGCCCCGCGATGCGCAAAGTAGAGCTGTCACCTTCTGATGGTCGCGGAGGCTTACTCGGCCAAGGTAGCATTTTAACGGTTACTTCATACGGCAATCACACCTCGGCAGTTAAACGCGGAAAATGGATTCTCGATAATTTACTCGCTGCCTCGCCGCCACCTCCTCCGCCAAACATTCCTGCTTTAGTGGCGAAACAAGGCGGGAAAGAATTAAATGCCCGTGAACAAATGGCATTACATAGGGAAGACCCTGCTTGCGCTGGGTGTCATTCAAAAATGGATCCTCTAGGGCTTTCTCTAGAAAATTTCGACGCTGTTGGTGCATATCGTCAATACGATACGGGCCGAATAATTGATTCATCGGCAGTTATGCCTGACGGCACGCAGTTCGAAGCGCTAAGCGGACTGCAAGATATTTTATTGCAGCAAAAAGACCAATTTACTCAAGCATTTACCCAGCGACTACTGACCTACGCCCTAGGTCGCGGATTAGAGCCTTACGACCAACCTAAGGTTAGAGCCATTGTTAAAGCAGTCGCTGATGACAATTATCGCATTCACACTCTGATTTTAGCCATTGTGAATAGCGAACCATTTAATCTACGCAGGACACCTGACGCATGAAAGACACCTTATCAATCAGCCGTCGTTCACTTCTTCGCGGGCTTGGTGCGAGTATCGCTTTGCCACTATTAGAGTCGATTGCACCCGCAGCATACGCAAACACCCTTGAGAATAAACCCAAACGCCTGAGTGTTTTTTATACGCCAAATGGTATGAGCATGGATAGCTTTACGCCATTAACTACTGGGATGAATTACGCTATGACACCCATATTGGAGCCGTTAGCAGCCTATCGGAATCAATTTTCTGTCATTTCCGGTTTAGCTCATTACAACGCTAGTGCACTCGGTGATGGCCCGGGCAGTCATGGTCGCAGCTGCGGTGCTTATCTCACTGGAGCACACCCTAAACGGACTGAAGGTTCAGATTTGCAATGTGGTATTTCCATGGATCAGGTCGTTGCCAATCATTTTGCCACCGAAACACAGTTAGCGTCGCTTGAGCTTGGTATTGAGCCATCTAGCTTGCTCGGCAGCTGCGATATCGGTTACAGCTGCACTTACACCAACACATTGTCATGGCGTAGCCCTACCGTCGCGCTTCCCGTAACCGTAAATCCGCGTGATGTCTTTGAACGATTATTTGGCGATGGCATGTCGCTAGACGAAGAAAGCAGGCAAGCTCAATTCAAACGCAAATCAAGCATTCTCGATTTTGTACGCGACGATGCCGCGCGATTAACTAAAAAAATGGGGATGAATGATCGGCGCAAAATGGATGAATATTTAGCCTCTATTCGCGACGTTGAACGTCGCATCCAGAAGGCTAGCTCGCAAAAAATAGACACAAATGCTGGCGACTTAATAATGCCAACAGGCATTCCAAACTCGTTCGAAGACCACGTAAAGATAATGATTGATCTGCAAGTTTTAGCATTGCAAACGGACATGACGCGTGTTTGTACTTTTATGCTAGGACGCGAATTAAGTAATCGCACTTATCCCGACATAGGCGTACCCGACTCACATCACAGTCTCAGCCACCACGGCGGCAACCCAGAGAAGATTGCGAAACTCGTTAAAATAAATCGCCACCATATGGAACAGTTTGCCTACTGCCTCGAGCGCATGAGTTCAACCAAAGATGGAGAATCAAGTTTGCTCGACAGCACTTTATTAATGGCCGGAGCGAGCTTAGGAGAACCTAATGCGCACGACAACATGAACCTACCCGCGATTATTGCAGGCGGAGGCCTACAAGGTAACCGACACATTGCCGTCGAAAAAAATACGCCGATGTGTAATTTAATGCTGTCGATGATCAATAAGCTGGGCGTGCCAGCTGAGTCGTTTGGAGATAGCACAGGCCTTTTACATGAGCTGTCAGCCTAGGATTTAATGCCATGACCTCTATGTTAAATATAATTATTTTTTCAGTTTTTTATGTCGCAAGTTCAGCCGCTTTGGCCGCCAACAAAAATGATAGCGAGGAACTTCTTGATGCGATCCGCCTAGGAGACGCCAATAAGGTCGAGTATATTCTGGACAATGGTAGCAACCCGAATCAGTTACTAGCCGATGGTTCAACGCCACTAGCTTGGGCTGTGGAAAGTCAAAACCTAAGCAGTGTAAAAATACTGTTAAAACATGGTGCGAAACCTAATCTACAAAATCCTGCAACGACCTTCACGCCATTGAGTTTGGCTTGCCAGTATGGTCACAATGAAATAATTGAATTACTACTCAAAGCGAAAGCAAATATCAACGCCATTGACAGTGAAGGTATTTCGCCATTTTCTCTTTGTGCTGGCACCGCTTCGAGCAAAATCATAAAACGCATGTTAAAAATGAAAGCAGACATCCACTTGAGCGATAAAAAAGGCCAGACGCCACTAATGAGAGCGGCCGCCTACAATAAAATGGACACAGTAAAGTTATTAATTAAGCACGGCGCTCATATTGATCAGGTTACTAATGCAGGATTTACCGCTTTATTCTTCGCCGTTAAGAGTGGTAAACCAGAAGCAGCTTTAACACTGTTAGCTGCTAACGCCGACGCCAGTCATATTGGCCCAGAAAATACCACATTAGTGCAATTATCTATGTACCAAAGCAATTATCTTATTGCTCAAGAGTTAATCAAACGAGGTGCTGATCTAACGGCATTCGATCGCAATGGGCAGCAACTATTACATGCTGCGGTGTTGGCCAATCAACCTACACTGGTTCAGCTATTGATAAATAAAGGCGCGGATTTGAATACTCCAACAGGAGAGTCTCTAGTTAAATGGCGCTATGAAAGCAATTTCAAAACCGCGCCCTACGAACCACCATTTACCCCAGCGATTCTTCTCGCTGCACAGCATGGCCACAGCGAAATAATGAAGATATTAGCCAGCGCTGGCGTTGATATAAACGTTACTTCCGAACACGGTAACAACATCACTCTGGCCGCCGCAGGCAGTACTAGCCCTCAAGCTTTGGCAACAGCCCTTGCACTATCACCCAATGCCAATATCAGCAATAAGTATGGCCAAACCCCGCTGCACATTGTACTTGAAACAAGTTCCGGCGATGATCTGCAGCAGATGCTAACCTTACTTGCGCAGTATGGGGCCAATGCCGACATCCGTAATAGTAAAGGTGTTAGTGCAATGGATATAGCCACAGCCAAGGAGTACAAAGGCAAAGCTACATTTGCGGCCATATTTCAACACTCTCTAGAGGAAGCTTTATGAAGAATTCGTATTTATTGCGTCACACAGCCATTGCCGGTCTTGCTCTTACCTTGTCGTGCAGCGCCATAACCTCATTTGCAGCAGAGGTCTCTTCGGCAGCAGACGTTATTGATACTCGCCAACACGGATTTAAAAAAATGGGGGGCGCCATGAAGGTTTTCCGCACCCAGCTTCGTGAAGATACTCCTGATGCAAACCCCATGAGCGCTGCTGCCGATACGATAGCGCTATATGCTAAAGATGTTTCTACTTGGTTCCCTGAAGGCAGTGGTGCTGATTCAGGTTTAGACACAGATGCGCTCGATTACATCTGGAAAAATCCAACCAAATTTGATGGATACAGCCAGGACCTAGTAAGGACATCCCAACAGTTGGTCGAAGCAGTAGCAAGCAACGACAAAGGATCCATTAAAGCGGCAGTTGTCGCGGTCAAAGATAGCTGTTCCGACTGTCACTCTAGCTTCCGCGCTGACTAATATTGCTTGGCCGCTTGGAAAAATAAATCTATGAGTCAAAACAACACGTCATTACAACCTGTTTGGGATATTCCAGTGCGCCTTGGACACTGGCTAATGGTTCTGTTATTTGCTGTCTGTTGGTGGAGTGGTGAAAATCACGAGATGACCTGGCATCGCTACGCTGGATATGGGTTGTTCGGTTTAGTGTTATTTCGACTATATTGGGGAGTCGTTGGTACACGTACTGCACGATTTTCAAATTTTGTTAGTTCTCCGAAAGCCGCATTAACTTATGCGCGTAATCATATTTTTAAATCGAACTATGATGAGAATCGCCCAAATAAAGCCGGACATAATCCATTAGGCGCATGGAGCGTTATCGCCTTACTAGGTTTTATCCTTTTGCAAATTGGTTTGGGGTTATTTGCTGTCGACGTCGATGGTTTTGACGGTGGGCCATTAAGCGACTTTGTGTCATATGACACGGGTAGGCTTTGCGCTGAAATTCATGAAATAAGCTTTAGCATCTTGATGACACTCATCGTTGTGCACATTGCTGCAATTGCCTATTACAAGCTAGTGCGCAAACAAAACCTAGTGCCAGCCATGATTCATGGCAAAGCCAACATTAGTCAATCAGAAGCGATTAAGGCAACGCCGTGGTTGCGAGTATTGATCGGCGCAGCAGTCGCTGCGCTTATTGTCTGGATAATAGCCAAGTAACCCTTGGCTATTATCACATCGTATGGGTCATTCGATCAGATTTAACGGCACCCGCTAAATAAGTTTCTATTTTGCCGCGAGCAATTTCATCATCACCCGTAAACTGCACGCCGATACCTGCCACTTTATTGCCCTGAGCGCCCTTTGGTGTCACCCAAACAACCCTACCTGCAACTGGGATTTTTTCCGGCTCTTCCATCAACTTCAACAACATAAATACCTCGTCGCCAAGTTGATACTGTTTACTGGTGGGAATAAATAACCCGCCATCGCGAATAAACGGCATATAGGCTGCGTATAAAACAGCCTTATCTTTAATAGTCAGAGATAAAATACCGCTGCGGCCACCTAAACTCATGCCGAACTCCCAGACCTTTGAATGAGTAACGCTTGCCAGTCGAGCAATAAAGATTCGACCAACAACATCTTATTATGATGACTAGCACCAGACAGTAATTGCCCGTTAGTTAGCCGTAATTTGTCTTGCAAGGTTATCAGCTTTATTTTGTCGGTCATAGCGTAACTCGACAGTTCTGTGACGGCATTGGCATAGAGTAAATGTTCATGTGGCACTTGCATCATGGCCTTCATGCAATCACAGGTTAAGCCGTAAAACCAAGTGATAATATCGCCCAGTTCAAACTTACTCCAGCCGTCAGCAACCGTTTGCAGTGGTGCAGAACCTTTGGACCATTGCAGTAATAACTCAAGCCAACGCTGCTGTGTATCGCCTGCAGCTCCGGAAAGCCAATCACGAGCCGCTAACGGCGCGTTGTTATTCATGCGTAAAGCATGCTCGGCGATTGCTGTTTGTACACCAGTAGCTGTTAGCCACTGCAACGCCAGTTCTGCCTTCGGAGCTGCTAACGATAAACGCTGACAGCGACTACGAATAGTCGGCAATACAGAACCAAAACGCTCAGTTTCTAGCAACAGAAAGCTCTCACCCGGCGGCTCTTCCAAGGTTTTAAGTAAAGCGTTCGCAGCGTTGGTATTCATTACTTCAACAGGGCGGATAATAACCACTTGGCAGCGACTAATTTGCGGTGTCTGCGAAATAAAATCATTGATATGGCGCACCGTATCAATACGAATTTGTCGACTGCCCTCTTCTGGCTGACCGATCTGAAAATCAGGATGACTACCGGCGGCCCAAAGCTGACAGCTATGACAGTGCCCACACGCATCATCACTAGGGTTTTGACACAACAGCCAGCGCGCGATATGCAAAGCTAAATCGTGCTTGCCGATGCCTTTTGGCCCAGTAAGCATGAGTGCATGAGGTAAACCGCTATGACGATGACGCTTAATGAGATCAGCCCAAACCGACTGTTGCCAAGGCAAAACCGCGCCATTAATCGCGTTATGCGTGGCTGCTGGTGTAATCACACCCATTCCTCAAGAAGCATGACAACGTGTGTTTGCACATCGGCCAAAGGCTGTGAGGCATCTACTATCCTGAACCGTGCTTCGCTCGCGGCCAGCGCCTGAAAACCTTGCTGTACACGCTCAAAAAATGCACGCTGCTCCACTTCGAAACGATCCGTTTCTTCACCAGCAGATTGCCCGCGTCGCTGCGCCCGCCCCATGCCAACATCCAGCGGAGCATCCAGCAGTATAGTTAGGTCAGGCTCCAGCCCTTGCTGTACTAATTCTTTTAAGGCGTGAATAGTGGTTTGATCTAATCCTCTACCGTACCCTTGATAAGCAATGGTGGAGTCTGTAAAACGATCGCATAGCACCCAAGCTCCGCGCTCTAACGCTGGCTTAATAACCTGCAGAAGATGTTGAGCGCGAGCCGCAAATACCAATAGCAGTTCGGTAAGTGGCTGCATGGTTTCGCCGTGATGCGCTTTTAATAGATCATTACGAATACGCTCCGCAATCTCAGTACCACCCGGCTCGCGGGTGACAATCACTTCGAAGCCACGCTCATGTAGCCAATGTGCAGCAAACTCGATATTGGTCGATTTGCCAACACCCTCGCCACCTTCAAATGTGATAAACCGCCCTTGCATGGTGTCATTCGTCATAATGTTATTTCAAATTCACTAGTTAACAGTAAAACAATCACTGCTCTGTTTTTGGAGCCGAACGATAATCTTCTCGGCGTCGCATTTGATATTTTCTTACCGCAGCGTTATGAGCCGCTAGGGTAGCAGAGAAGGCGTGAGAGCCATCCCCTTTAGCAACAAAATACAAAGCGTCACCATCTTGTGGATGCAAAGCGGCATCTATTGCCGTGCGCCCCGCCAATGCGATCGGTGACGGCGGTAAACCATGACGACGGTATGTATTGTAGCGGTTGCTACTATCGCGCAATTGAGCTCGAGTTAAATTACCATCGAACTCTGGGCCCAATCCATAAATCACGGTCGGATCGGTTTCTAAACGCATATTTTTTTGTAGTCTACGCACAAACACACCAGCAATCATTGGTCGCTCGTAAGCCGCCCCAGTCTCTTTCTCGACAATAGAGGCCATGATCAAGGCTTGATATGCATCACGATACGGCAAGCCAGAAGCCCGATTCTGCCATGCCTCTGCTAGGTTATCCTGCATTCGTTGATACGCCTGCAGAATAATGGCAGAAGCCGTCTCATGACGCTGATACACATAGGTATCAGGGTATAACCAACCTTCTGGATTACCTTGAACACCAATAACCTTAGCAACCGCCTCGGCGGTCAATGGCTCGATATCTTGAGTTAAATGCGGTGCTTTTGCGATAACAGCAAGCGCTTCCCGTAGCGGGCGTCCTTCGATAATAGTTAGGCGGTAAGTAACGGCTTTAGCGCTAGCGAGTAAAGCTAACAGCTCGCTATTTGTAAGCCCCGCTGGAATGTCATACTCGCCAGGACGCAATACGCGAGTTTGCTTAGTTAAACGCGCAGTTACTCGCAACAACAAAGCAGAACGCAACCAGCCATCACGCTGCCAACGCTCCGCCATACTGGTTAACGTATCGCCACGCTGAACATCAATACGAACAGAAGAATTATTTAGGTTGGGTAATTCCCATAACCAATATGCTGTAACCCCAACCCCGCCAATTACGAGAAAACTCAGCACCGACAAACTGATAAGCCACTTACGAAAACTAGACGTCGATTTTTTATGTTTTTTGGATGCTTTAGCAGAAGTTTTTTTAGATCGGTCGCGCTTTGTCAAAACAAGGACTCCAGAGCCTTTTGCCACTGCTGGGCTTGAACGAAACCAGAGCTATCTTCATGCCAATGAATATCGCCTGATTCGTCACCTACAAGGCAGCGTACAGGCTGAAATCCGGCAAGGCTATTACAAAACACAACACCATCAGCTGAAATAAGCTGTTGTAAGGACATTCTTTGCTCTACAAGCTCAACCTCTGACTTTAACCACTCACGTACAACGCCACGAACACCGCACAAAGAAAGGTCAGGGGTTAGGAATTTTCCATTCTTAATAACAATGAGATTACTCATACAACCCTCAATCACATTGCCTTCAGCGTCCATCATGACGCTTTCCTGCCAGTCGTCAGCAAACGCCTCACGGGCAAGTACTTGTTCCAAGCGATTGAGATGCTTAATGCCCGCGAGCAAGGGCTGCTGCGCTAACCTAACTGGGTTTATACCTACACACAGACCGTCAGAATTGCGCTCCCTACCCCACAGTGGCGCAGAGAAGTGTTGAAATAGCACATTAGCCCGAGTCGACGAAGCGGCATAACCTCTAGGGCCGCCTCCTCGCGTTACAATAACCTTAGCAGCCAAAGCATCTGGTGATGGAACTAAAGGCAAAGACACTAATGCATCCTGCACATCTCTCATCAACGGTTCGCTAAAGCGCAAACGTTTAAAGCCATCGTTTAGTCTAAGGTGGTGAAAAGCCCACAGCGGAATTGCACCGCTATCGTTTAGCCGCAGGGTTTCAAATACGCCGTCGCCGTAATGTAAGCCGCGATCATCGGCGGGCCAGCGCACAGGCTGCCATGAGCCCTCTCGCCATTGCCAAGTATGTTCAATCATCTTCCACACCAGTGAGTGACTGACTTCGGCGTACTTACCGAAACCAAAGCTTTGATAGTACCGTCAATGCCTTACAACGAAACCATGACAAACGTCACCCACGTTGAATATTACACGCATAAAAAAAGCCGCATCTAAAGACGCGGCTTTCAGACATTGCAAATCTTACAGATTGGCAATGATGTAGTCGATTGCTTCCTGAACGGTAGTCAGCTTCTCTGCGTGCTCGTCAGGGATTTCGGTTTCGAATTCCTCTTCCAAAGCCATTACCAGCTCAACAGTGTCTAGTGAATCTGCACCAAGATCATCGACGAAAGAAGATGAAGCTTTTACGTCTTCTTCTTTTGCGCCTAGCTGTTCACATACAATTTTCTTTACACGTTCTTCGATATTACTCATGGTTTTTTCCTACCGTTTCGTTATTTCCTGAAGGTCGTTAACGACCTCAACCCATATTCATGCCGCCATTCACATGAATGGTCTGACCTGTAATGTATTTCGCGTCGCTACTAGCCAAAAAGGCTACCGCTCCGGCGATGTCTTCAACACTGCCAAAGCGCTTACCCGGAATGGTCGCTAGGATGGCGTCTTTTTGCGTTTCAGGCAAGACATCTGTCATGTCAGTTTGGATAAATCCGGGCGCAATACAGTTAACTGTAATGTTTCTGCTGGCAATTTCTTGCGCTAAAGAACGGCTAAAACCCTCTAAACCAGCCTTCGCAGCGGCATAATTGGCCTGACCGCCATTACCTGTTGTACCAATAATCGAGCTGATGTTAATGATACTACCGGCCTTTTGTTTAAGCATTGGCTTCACTAATGCTTTACAGACACGGAACACGCCATTCAAGTTCGTATTAATGACTGCATCCCAGTCGCTCTCATTCAAACGCAAGAACAAATTGTCGCGTGTAATGCCCGCATTATTAACGACAATCAACGGCGTGCCAAATCGAGTTTGCAAATCAGCCAAAGCCGCATCTGTTTGTTCGCTATTAGCGATATCAAGCAATAAGGCATCATGCTGAGCACCATGCGACTGCAAACGCTCTCGAAGAGCCGCTACACCGCCTTCTGATGTTGCAGTACCAACCACTCGATAACCATCACGAATAAGGCGCTCCGCTATAGCCAAGCCAATGCCACGTGAGGCGCCTGTCACTAACGCTAGTGATTGATCCGTCATATTAGGCTCCTTGCACTCGGCTAATAGTGGCAGCTAAAGCACTGCTATCACCCGTAGTTTCAACATCTAAGGTTTTGTCTATGCGCTTAACCAAACCGGCTAAAACTTTTCCGGGGCCAATTTCTAATGCTAAATCACTGCGATCACGCACCGCCTGAACTGCTCCAGTCCAATTGACTGGGCTATACAATTGCTCCAGCAAACGCTGAGGAATTGCCTCTAGCGTCGCTGTTTGATTGTCGACGTTGTGGTACACAGGGAACGCCGGAGCACGCCACTGGACACTCGCCAAGGCATCATTGAATTCTTCGGCCGCCGCTTTCATTAAGCTGGAGTGAAATGGACCACTTACCGACAACGCCAATGCCCGCTTAGCACCAACAGCCTTAGCGACTTCGATACCTTTTGCGACACCCGCCGTATCTCCGGCAATCACAATTTGTCCTGGCGCGTTGAAATTTGCAGGTTCCACAACCCCTGCAATAGCGGCCTCATCACAAACCGCGCGAATCTGTTCTTCATCCAAACCAAGTACAGCCGCCATACCGCCCTGACCTGCCGGAACGGCGGCATCCATTAACTGACCCCGACGTTTAACCAAACGCACTGCATCAGCAAAAGAAATAGCGTCAGCGGCGACTAGGGCTGAATATTCACCCAAAGAGTGACCAGCAGCAGCGACAACATTTAGCGCTAGGCACTGAGCCTGTAAAACACGCCAAATAGCCGTGCTTGCCGTTAGCAATGCGGGCTGAGTGTTATAGGTAAGATTGAGTGTGTCTGCTGGACCTTGTTGAATCATGGCCCATAAATCGAAGCCAACAGCGTCGGACGCTTCAGCAAACGTTTCTTGAATAATACTGTAGTCAGAAGCAATATCGGCCAGCATACCAACCTGCTGCGCCCCCTGCCCCGGAAAAAAAGCAATTACGTTCGTCATTGCAACGCCTTATAAATTCTTGTCGTTACTCGTTATTATTAGTCGGACCATTTACACCGGCAAACAATAACGAGCTACCGATGTGCCTTACTTTACGGGGCGCTATTGTGACAATAAACCATCTAAAATGCATAATTTAATTGCCTTGGTGGCACATAACCCCAACAAAGCCATTATTCGGGCGAATTCAGCCCTCGCTGTAAACGATCAAATTCCGACTGTAAACGCGCCTGATCGGCCGTTTTCGTTTGTTTAACTAGATATTCCAATGCGTATTTAATTGTTTTCTCATCCGACTTGCCATGGGTTTTGGCGACATGACCGCAAACTCCCAACAGCATTGCCCCACCATGTCGAGCAGGTGAAATACGTTTCTCTATACGCTTAATGGTGTGTCGCCACAACGGAATCAACCAGCGTAAACTCTTACTGTTACTTAGCTCATCCGCCATCATAGTGGTCAACCAATCAGCCAGACCCTCTGTCGTTTTTAGCGCAATATTACCGGCAAAGCCGTTACATATTAATGCGTGTAAATCGCCATTAAAAACATCATCCCCTTCGGCAAAGCCGGCGTAGCATTCAGGGGCCGCACGATGCAGCAACTTACCAGCCTCGCGAATATCCTCTGGGCCTTTATTCGATTCCTTGCCGATATTAAGCAAAGCAATAGACGGCTTCATTATGCCTCGCGCACGATACCAACTGATCGCAAGCAAACCGAGCTGAGCCAATTGCTTTGGGCTCATCTCTAAATTCGCGCCTAAGTCCATCATCAGCAACGGCTGTTTACGAGTAGGGATCTGTGTTGCAAGTGCCGGTCGATCTATCCCTCCAAGCGTGCCTAGCAATCGCTTGCTAAGAATCATCAAGGCACCGGTATTGCCGACCGAAAGCACACCCTGAGCATCACCCGACGCATGGGCTTGAATCGCCACACCCATCGAACTAGAAAGCCCTTGGCGCAAAGCGCGCGCAGGTTTATCAGCCATGTCGATGTGACTCTGGCAAGGTTTGATCAATACACGATCAGAAAATCGCGATAATGCTTTTTGGGCATCAATATGAAGCGAGGTTTCAAGGGGGAGTATCAAGCGAAGGTCGGGATGATTTTGCAGCACAGTAGCGCAAGCCCGGAAAGCAACGCGGGGACCTAAGTCCCCGCCCATTACATCTACCGCGATGGTAAACATATTAGTTGTTGCCAGTCTCCACGACTTTCTTGCCACGGTAGAAACCGTCTGCAGTCACATGGTGACGACGATGAGTTTCACCGCTAGTGCTATCAGTAGACAGAGCGATAGACCCAGTGTCTAGCGCATCGTGTGAACGACGCATGTCGCGTTTTGAACGAGATACTTTGTTTTGTTGAACTGCCATTTTTATTGGCTCCTAACTTAATCGCTATTTCTGTTTAAGCTTAGCTAACACATCAAACGGATTTACCCGATTGACGTCTGAATCTGTATATTCAGGCTCAGGCTCAGGCTGCATTATCTGGCACTCACTCTCTGGGTGCATTGGGAAATTAGGAAGCGACAAAAGCACTTCATCTTCAATCGTAGACCAAAGATCTAATTTTCCGTCTTCATCCAGCTCAACAGGTTCTAGTTGCCTAGGCAACGCTTTCGCCTGTTCGTCATTTAATACAAAACCCAGCTTGTACTCGCCCTGCAAAGGAATGGTTACATCACCTAAACAGCGCTGACAGCACATTACTACGTTTGTATGAAAACTTCCGGTCAGAACCCTTTTACGATCCGTTCCCCGCTCAAATACCATTTGGCAATGAATGGGTTCGTCACAACGCACAACGGCGTCGTTTAATCGTTCTAAGTTTGCACTGTCGATATACGCAGTAAACTGTTGATTACTATCAACAAGTTTGCCCGCATCAACACGCTTGGGGAGCTGAGCCTCTGCCATAGTGCGCGACATCATAGGTATGTCAGTCTCTTATGTCAAAATTATTTAGCGCAGAACCATTGTCTGCTGTGCGAAAAACGAGGCAACTCCATGCCCAAAGCTAGTACCGAATCGGCCCATCACTTCTTCCCAAGGATTTGGCTTATAGGTATAGCTTACCAAATCTTCAACATTTAGCTTCTCACGAGCGATTTGACTGCTGGAAGCAAGGCCATCAATCAAGCCCATTTCCAACGCCTGCTCACCCGACCAAATCAAGCCACTAAACATGTCAGGCGTCTCTTTTAAACGGTCGCCGCGACCTGCTTTCACCTGCGCAATAAACTGCTTATGAGTAACCGACAAAACACTCTGCCAAAATTCTTTTTCGTCTTTATTCTCAGGAAGGAACGGATCAAGGAAGCCCTTGTGCTCACCCGATGTGTACTGGCGACGTTCAACACCCACCTTTTCCATCAAGTCGACAAAGCCAAAACCAGACCCGACAACACCAATAGAACCAACCAAGCTAGCCTTATCAGCGTAAATCTCATCAGCTGCGGCGGCAATGTAATACGCACCGGAAGCGCCCAAATCCATAATCACTGCATAAACAGGAAAATCAGGACGAATTTCTTTTAAGCGCTTGATCTCATCGTATACATATCCCGACTGCACAGGACTACCGCCAGGACTATTAATGCGCAAAATCACACCGACAGCATTCTCTGAATCAAACGCATCGCGCAGAGCACCAATAATATTGTCAGCGCTCGCATCCTGATCGGCAGAGATCACGCCGCTCACCTCAATAACAGCGACATGCTCTGATGCTTTTGAAGGAGCGGACTCCGCACCGCCCGGCATACGAAACAAGGCCAAGATGGCAAAAACATAAAAAGCAGTCAGCAACTTAAAAAAGATACCCCAGCGACGCGACTTGCGCTGCTCACCCTGCAAATCCATCACCACCTTTTCAATCAACTTCCATTCTTTACTATTGTCAGCAGGACGCTGATTTACTTCATTCTGGTTATCCATGGGTACCTATCCAAAGTTCAAGTTCTTGAATGCTATGACAAATTGCGCGCGGTCCACAAGCGAGTAACACACTTTCATCGTGCGCGCCATGACTCATACCGACAGAGTCCATGCCTATTGCTTTCGCCATATCTAGATCATAACTGGTATCACCCACCATCAGCGCTTGCTCGGGCTGCAAATCCAGCTCGACCAATATTTCTTTTAGCATCTGAGGATTGGGCTTCGACTTAGTTTCATCGGCACAGCGCGTTATGTCGAAGCAATGGCGAATCGCCATATCATCCAACATGCGATCCAAGCCTTTGCGACTTTTACCTGTCGCAACCGCTAAACGATAATTGCTACGAAGGCGTTCGAGCATATCCCTAGCCTCAGGAAAAAAATCCATCCCAACCTGACTATCAACAACAAAATAGTGCGCATAGGCAGCCGACATAACAGGAAGCTGATCAGCGTGAATATCTGGCCATACAGTCTTGATAGCCTCAGGTAAACCCAGACCTATAATGTTTTGGACTGCAGAATCAGGCACTTCTGCCAGACCAATGTCGCGAGCCGCTCGTTGCATGCTATCGACAATACGCCCAGTCGAATCAACTAGGGTTCCATCCCAATCAAAGATAATGACCTGATAGCCCTTCTCTTGCTTACTCATAAGCCCCCACCCAGCCACTCGCAACCTACTTTTTTGAAAAGATGACGCAACTCCTCACCCGGCTCGGCATTTAAACATAACTCCTCACCTGTAGAGGGATGACGAAACGCCAACTGGTGTGCATGCAGACATAACCGCCGCACGCCGCGCTGACGATCAATGTCTTGCTCAGACTTATCGCCGTACTTTTCATCGCCAGCGATCGTACACCCTTGAGACTGACAATGAACGCGAATCTGATGGGTCCGCCCCGTCACAGGCTCCGCCTCAACCAATGAATAATGAGAACCGCTCGCCAGCAGCGAATAACGGGTATGCGATGTTTTGCCTTCATCATCGACCAGTACAATACGCTCACCGCTTTTTCGCTCAGTGCGCAGCAACGGCAGCTTTACATCCGCCACCCCTTCAGGCCATGCACCATGCACCAGAGCGAGATAGCGCTTCTTTATTCCCGACTTATTCGCGAGCATGCGCTGCAACGCCGTCAGCACAGAGCGCTTTTTTGCTACCAGAATAATACCTGACGTATCACGATCCAAACGGTGCACCAACTCTAAAAAGGTATGATCAGGACGCATTTTTCGTAATGCTTCAATCATTCCCAGACTTACACCACTACCACCATGAACGGCCAAACCATGAGGCTTATTGACCGCGAGCAAACCGGCATCTTCATAAACGATGGCAGAATCCAACAAGCCATTCAGAGCTGGCGAGACATCAGGGGTTTCGTTTTTATCCGGCACGCGAACAGGCGGAATTCGAATAATATCGCCACTCTGCAAGCGACTATCGGCTTTTACCCTTCCTTTATTAACCCGAACTTCGCCTTTGCGAATAATTCGGTATACCAGTGTTCGCGGAACACCTTTTAGTGCGGTTAACAGGAAGTTATCTACCCGCTGACCATGATTATCTTCGGTAATCTCGACGAGCGTGACCTTGGTTTGGTCCGGCTGCTGATTCGACATGCGGTTAAACGCCATTGAACTAATGAAAAATATTTGCGAACGGATGTTTGCTGTGTTTGGGCATTGTTGCTATATTCGCCAACGGTCCTTGCCCACATTGTAACGTGACACACCGTAGAGGCATGACCCAGACCGATAGCGGTCAAGTATAAGGAAGAAGACTATTTGTTAACACTCTTCCTGAGAATAAATTCGGCGGAATGAATCCGTCTGGTGAGATAAACCGTGCAGCGACCTGCAGGCAATCTCCCATTAACAAATTATGGACAGTGTTGGTGCTCAATCAATAAGAAGCACCACTGCGTGACAGGTCTGGCGTCCCGGAAGCGGCGCAGGCTACTGCTGCAAAGCACCCATAAATATTTTGCTAGTGGCCGACCCCACCTAAAAAATGAGCGAGGGGACGGCATTGCCGAGCCGGTACGTTGCCATAAAAGAGCACAACGTACAGCATGAAAAGAATGCTAATTAACGCGACTCAACCTGAAGAGTTGCGTGTAGCCCTCGTGGACGGACAAAAACTTTACGACCTAGATATTGAATCTGGCTCTCGTGAACAGAAGAAGTCTAACGTTTACAAAGGCCGCATCACCCGTATCGAACCAAGCCTAGAAGCCGCATTCGTCGACTTCGGCGCAGAGCGCCATGGCTTCCTCCCTTTAAAAGAAATCTCGCGCGAATACTTCTCTAAAGATCCAGGCCCTGGCCGTATCAACATCAAAGACGTACTCCGCGAAGGCCAAGAAGTTATCGTTCAGGTCGATAAAGAAGAACGTGGCAACAAAGGCGCAGCGTTAACGACTCAAGTTAGCTTGGCTGGCCGTTACCTTGTTTTGATGCCAAATAATCCTCGTGCCGGTGGCATCTCCCGCCGCATCGAAGGCGATGAGCGCACCGAACTGCGCGAAGCAATGAAAGACGTTACCATCCCTGACAAAATGGGCGTTATCGTCCGCACTGCAGGCATTGGTCGCGCATCTAACGAACTTCAAGCTGACTTGGATTACCTAGTACAGCTGTGGGATGCGATTCAACGCGCCTCCGAAGAGCGCAAAGCCCCCGTTCTATTATTACAAGAAAGCAATGTAATCATTCGCGCTATTCGCGACTACCTGCGCCAAGACGTTGGTGAAGTATTAATTGATACCGACGCAGCATACGCCGAAGCATTAGCCTTCGTTGAACAGGTGATGCCGCAGTATCAAAACAAATTCAAGCGTTACGATGACAGCGTTCCACTGTTTAATCGTTACCAAATCGAAAGCCAAATCGAAAGCGCCTTCCAACGTGAAGTTAAGCTACCGTCTGGTGGCTCGATTGTTATCGACCCAACCGAAGCTTTGGTATCGATCGATATCAACTCAGCGCGAGCAACGAAAGGCGCTGATATCGAAGAAACGGCGGTCAATACCAACCTTGAAGCAGCAGATGAAATTGCTCGTCAATTGCGTTTGCGCGACATGGGTGGTTTGGTTGTTATCGACTTTATCGACATGCTGTCTAACAAGAACCAGCGTGAAGTTGAAAACCGTCTGAAAAAAGCCCTAGAAATGGATCGCGCCCGCATTCAAATTGGCCGCATATCTCGCTTTGGTTTGATGGAAATGTCGCGTCAGCGCTTACGCCCATCACTGGACGAAACCAGCGCACACGTATGCCCTCGCTGTAACGGCACAGGCGTTGTACGTGATACGCAGTCTACCGGTCTTTCAATTTTGCGCTTAATCGAAGAAGAAGCCGCAAAAGAAAACACCGGACAAATTCGCGCTATCGTTCCAGTCGCTATTGCTAGCTTCTTGTTAAACGAAAAGCGTGGCTTAATTGCCGCTATTGAACAGCGTCATGGCAGTAAAGTGGTGGTTCTTCCTAATCCACACATGGAAACACCGCACTACGAAGTTATGCGTCTGCGTCCTGACGACAGCCAAATTGACGAAGTTAGCTACGAGCACAAGTTCGAAGAAGAAGAAGCAGAATATCTTGCTGAAACTATCGGTACTGAAGCATTCCGACCACAACAAGCCGCCGTTAAATCTGTCGCTCGCACAACAGCAGCACCTACAGTTGCCACAGCGCAAGCACAACCAAGTGCAGGCTTGTGGGGCAAGATCAGTAGCGTATTAAGCTCATTGTTTGATAGCGACGACAAAGCCGCTCAAAAAGAAACGCCAAAAGCGGAAGTTAAGCCTGCGACGACCAGCAAGAACGATAACAGCCGCAACCGCAGCAACAATCGCTCTGATCGCAACCGCTCGGACAATAACGACGAACGCGGCAATAACAACCGTCGCGAACGCAAGCCGCGCAATGACAAGCGTAACGATGGTGAGCGTCCTGCGCGCAATGATCGCAACACCAGCACTCAAGGTGATAATTCATCTCGCGGTGAGCGCCCTGCACGCACGGAGCGTCCAGCTCGTGGAGAACGCCCTGCGCGCAATGATCGTCCCAATCGTAATGAACAAAGCGCCAATGCTACCGATGAAGCACCTCGTCAACCGCGCAATCGTGATGAGGCAAGTGTCGACGGTGGCGAAAACAGCAAACGCGCCCCACGTCGTGATCGCTCTCGTCGTGTACCACGCCCTGAAGCAAAAGCGGATACCTCAGTAGAAGCCGCAGCAGAAGCAGAAGTGCTAGCAACTGCAGCAGCAAACGCTGAGAAAGTTGAAAGCACAGATGCCAATGGCAACACCACTGAAACAAACGCAGAGCGTAGCTCTCGTCGCAGTCGTGGTCGTCGTCGCAGCCGTGGACCGCGCAACGAAGAACGCACTCCAGCGACAGACGAAGCACAAGTAACTACCGATGCTGAAGCAACAGAAACAACGAGCGAAGCGCAAGCTGACCTAGTTAAAACTGACGCAGTTAAAGTTGAGGCGCCTGAAGCTAAAAACGTAGAACCTACTGCTGAAAATGAATCTGCAGCAACTGCAGAAGAAACAGACACTAGCGATTCGGTTGAGACGAAACCGAAGTCTGAACGTCGCTCGCGTGGCAATCGCAACAACCGTTCGCGCAACTCAGCCAAAGCCGATAGTGAAGAAACTCAAGCCGAATCTTCTGTTCAAGAAGAAAGCACTGTTTCTGAACAATCGACTGACACTGTAGCTACCGAACCTGCTGATCGAGAAGCTGTGGCGGAAAAAGTATCTGAAGCCAAAACAGAAACGACACCAAACACGGCAGAAGCTCCAGCAGTATCTAGCGAAGCACAAACTGAGAAAGCCGATGCATCAACTCCAGTAGAAAAAACTGAAGTTAAGATCGCCGAGGAAGCCCCAGTGATTGCAGAAGTCGCCAAGCAAGAAACTGCACCTACAACACCCGCGGAACAGCAAAAAACTGAAGAAGCTGTTGTGATTGAAACAACCAGCGAAAGCAAGACAGAAGCTGATACCAAGGAAAATACTGCAGAGCAAGCATCACGCCAGCGTCGTCGCCGTCGCTCTCCCACTTCCGGTGGTCGCGCACCAAACGATCCTCGTAATCGTTTAAATGCCAACACTGAAAGTGACAGCACTAACGACTCAGCTGACAGCAATGCCAGTGATAAAGCAGGCAGCGAGCAGGATTAACCCCCTACTCCCATCCCGCTAGATCTTGCTAACTTGGCAAAGAAGAGCCCCGATTCATCGGGGCTTTTTTTTGCCTAAAAACCAACATAAGTTTGAAATATAAAAAATCACCAGACACAAAAAAGGCCACACTGAGTGCAGCCTTGATTTTTCACTTGTAAGCTACACAACATCTTAGCCATCAAGTGCCCAGACTTAGCATACCCTTTAAAAAGTATCGCCCGGAACACGAACATTACCTTCCATAATGACACGCGCACTGCGGCTCATAACGGCCTTCGTCGCCGTCCACTCACCATCAACCAGCGCAGCCGCAGCACCAACGCGCAAGGTACCAGACGGATGTCCGAAGGTTACAGAGTCGCGCTCTACACCGCCTGCGGCTAAATTCACTAACGAGCCAGACACTGCCGCTGCAGTAGCAATCGCGACAGACGCAGTGCCCATCATGGCATGGTGTAATTTGCCCATCGACAATGCGCGCACACAAACATCGATATCGTTACTCGCGATCTGCTTGCCGCTAGACGCTTGATAGTCTGTCGCTGGTGCAACAAACGCAATCTTGGGCGTGTGCTGACGTTCAACTGCTTCCGCGATGTCTTTAATCAGCCCCATTTTCACCGCACCGTATGCGCGCATAGTTTCAAAACGAGCCAAGGCATCAGCGTCTGAGTTGATATCTTTCTGCAACTCTGTTCCGGTATAGCCAATATCCGCAGCATTCATAAAAATGGTTGGAATACCGGCATTAATCATAGTCACCTTGAAAGTGCCTATGCCCGGAACTTCGAGATCATCGACGACATTGCCGGTTGGAAACATTGAACCTTCGCCATCGGCTGGATCCATAAATTCGATAACCACTTCAGCTGCCGGAAATGTCACACCGTCCAACTCAAAATCACCCGTTTCCTGTACTTCTCCATTGGTCATAGGCACATGAGCAATAATGGTTTTTTGGATGTTTTTTTGCCAAATACGAACAGTACAAATACCATTTTCAGGAATACGATCCGCATCAACCAAACCTTTACTAATCGCAAACGCACCGACCGCAGCCGTCAAATTGCCACAATTACCCGACCAATCAACGAAGGCTTTATTAATAGCCACTTGGCCAAACAAGTAATCAACATCGTGATCTGCCTGTTCGCTTTTTGCCAAAATAACGGTTTTCGATGTGCTCGACGTTGCGCCGCCCATGCCATCAATCTGCTGACCGTAAGGATCTGGACTACCTATCACACGCAACAATATCGAATCACGCGCAGCACCTGGCACTTGGGCTGCTTCAGGTAAATCAGTAAGACTAAAGAAAACGCCTTTTGACGTGCCGCCACGCATGTATGTGGCCGGAATATTAATTTGTGGGACGTGACTCATGAGTGACTTGCCTTAATCTGAGATGTTGAACAAAGCTGGCGCTAGTATATCGCATGCCAGAGTGAGTCTCTAATGCTCAAAACCGCCATACTGTCGAAGCAACAACCAAGAAATAAGCCCTAGCTGCTTACTGCAACACAGACCGAACACCTCTATCGAATATCGCTATTTTTATGAGCTGTCGTAAATCTCGATAAGTGCCGATGGCATATCAACTGGCGAAATAACTTTAGGTGATGGCATCCGCAATATGGGAAATTGAACATCAGCGGCCACTATTGCCGCTGATGTTGTTTTCAGCTGGCTAAAAAAGCTAATTTTTTACTTCTGATTCATTGCGACGCGCTAAAGCCAGGCAAGGCTTCAAGATCACCGTCAACGGACACCACACAATTGCGCTGCCGCTTGGCCAAATACAAGTGACGATCGGCTGCGTCGAGCATATCCATAAGGCTATCGGTAGCCTGAGTATCATCCATGCCTTGCAAACTCTCGATACTGGCCACACCGGCACTAACTGTCACGCTTGGTATCCTTTCATCCAGTGACACCCCAGCAACCAATTGACGCAAACGATCCGCGATTGCATGAGCCTTGGCGATTTCAGTGTCGTTCAGTAGTAGCAAAAATTCCTCACCACCCCAGCGACTCAGAGTATCGTTATCCTGCAGTTGTGAACTAACGCAGGCTGCAAACCCAGTCAGTACCTCATCGCCGATGGCGTGGCCATACAGATCATTGATTCGCTTGAAATGATCAAGATCAAACATCACCACTGACACCGGCCGACCATGACGCAGTGCCTGAGCCCATGCATCCTGCAGCAGAGGCATGATACCGTGCCTATTCACCGTACCAGTAAGAGCGTCAGTTACAACAAGACGTTCGATGCGCGCACGTAAACGCTCATGCATCAACAATACAAAACCACCAGTAACTAACATCGCCATCGCCAATTGAAATACCAATACTGGTGCACGGAGTCCATCGCTTAGATTTTGTGAGGAGCTAGGCGGCATATCGACATCGCTCCATGTCAGCAATAAACCCAATCGCATTACCAGCGAAATCAGCATCATCAAGGCAATCAGCCGAGCACCCAAAAACCGCAGTAACGGCCTTAATACCCAAAGTGTGATCGCCGAGTAACCCATGGCCATGACACTGAATAGAAACATCTTATGCGAAAGCGATTCCAGCGGTAAGGCAAGCAGGTACAACAGTAGAGCCGAGCCCAAGGCTTGCGCAACCACCAAGATCGGACGCGCAGGATGACCCGCCACACTGCGCAATGCTTGCACATGAGCAACCAGACCTATGACTCCAAGACAGCCCGCAACACTGGTAAAGTCCCTCCCCATTGTAAATGGCAAACCGAGCAGTGTAGCGACGGCCGCACACCGGCCCATTGCAAGCACAATATCGCCAAACACCCAGGTTCCAATCCCACGGGCATCATTCCCCATACCAATGCGAGACAACAGCAACACGGCCGCCAGAGCGAGTGATGTTATTGCATTAGTGAGTAGCAGAGAAGCAGGATCAAGAGTCAAGGTAGCGATCCTTGGATACCATGACCTCGGAAAAGGTTATAAACGGACATGACTTCCGGAGGGTATTTGCCGAAGTTAATTGGACGGCTGATGTCTTCTTCGTCACAGTTGTTGTTTTGATCCCAATAAGGAGAAACTCAAATCACCACATGCGCAATAGAGTAACAATAAGATTACTGATGGATCTAATATTAGACGTTAAAACTTCAATTTCCACTACCGACACTGTTCACGAACCACTCACCTTCGTAATCTGTAAACTGCGAAGCACCCACGATCCTTTTGCCAACCTTCCAGCATCCGTTTAGGCAAAACTCGCGGAAGACTGATAAAGAGCCAAGATCTACGGATTGATTAGATGCACAAAAAAGCCCGCTCTCGTTGCCAATAGCGGGCTTCTTCTTTACTTAATCGGTGTTTCGATTAAGCGTTTTTCAGGAAGTCCTGAGCAAACTTCTGCAATACACCGCCAGCGTCGTAGGTGATTACTTCGTCTGCGGTATCCAAACGACAGGTCATTGGCACTTCGACGACTTCGCCGTTTTTACGGGTAATAACCAAAGTAAGATCACAGCGCGCTGAGCGCTCGCCGATGACGTCGTAAGTTTCCGTGCCATCAAGGCCGAGCGTTTTACGGGTTGTACCCGGTTTAAACTCCAGCGGCAACACGCCCATACCAATCAGGTTGGTACGGTGAATACGTTCAAAACCTTCGGCGGCAATGGCTTCTACACCGGCTAAGCGCACACCTTTGGCGGCCCAGTCGCGTGACGAACCTTGGCCATAGTCGGCGCCAGCGACGATAATCAGTGGCTGTTTGCGTTCCATGTAGGTTTCAATCGCTTCCCACATACGGGTGACCTTGCCTTCCGGTTCGATACGCGCCAACGAGCCTTGTTGCACGTTGCCGTTATCGTCCAGCACCATTTCGTTCAGCAATTTCGGGTTAGCAAAGGTTGCACGCTGTGCGGTTAAGTGGTCACCACGATGAGTTGCGTAAGAGTTAAAGTCTTCTTCCGGTACGCCCATTTTGTGTAGGTATTCGCCAGCCGCACTATTCATCAAGATCGCGTTTGATGGCGACAAGTGATCGGTGGTGATATTGTCTGGCAGCACTGCCAAAGGACGCATGCCTTTTAGGCTGCGCTCGCCTGCTAAGGCTCCTTCCCAATATGGAGGACGACGAATATAGGTACTCATTGGGCGCCAGTCGTACAGTGGGCTATCGGCCTTTTTAAACTCGCCTAAATCAAACATAGGAATATAGATTTCGCGGAATTGTTCTGGCTTAACGCTGGCTTTAACAATAGCGTCGATTTCTTCATCGGATGGCCAGATATCTTTCAAGCGTATTTCTTTGCCATCGACCACCGCCAATACGTCTTGTTCGATATCAAAGCGGATAGTACCGGCAATAGCATAAGCAACAACCAGTGGCGGCGATGCTAAGAAAGCTTGTTTCGCATACGGATGAATACGGCCATCGAAGTTACGGTTGCCCGATAACACGGCGGTGGCGTACAAATCGCGGTCGATAATTTCTTGCTGGATTACAGGATCAAGCGCACCCGACATACCATTACAGGTAGTACAAGCGAAGGCGACAATACCGAAGCCGAGCTTTTCTAATTCAGGTAATAAGCCAGAATCTTTTAAGTACAACTCAGCAACTTTAGAGCCCGGTGCAAATGATGATTTAACCCAAGGCTTACGCACTAAGCCCAGTTCGTTGGCTTTTTTCGCCAACAAGCCTGCCGCCACAACGTTGCGCGGGTTCGAGGTGTTGGTGCATGAGGTGATCGCCGCAATAATGACTGCGCCATCCGGCATAAGACCTTGCGCTTCCTCTGCTTGAGCGGATGCCAAGTTGCCAGATATACCTTTCGCCGCAAGATCGGCAGTCGATACGCGCGCATGCGGATTGGACGGGCCTGCAATGTTGCGACCCACGCTTGATAGATCAAAACTCAATACGCGTTCGTACTCGGCGGTTTTAAGATCATCAGCCCAAAGGCCAGTTTCTTTCGCAAACGCTTCAACCAGAGCAACTTGTTCAGGCTCGCGGCCTGTTAGCGTTAAGTACTCGATGGTTTGTTCGTCAATTGAGAACATAGCAGCAGTTGCGCCATATTCTGGTGTCATATTGGAGATAGTTGCACGGTCGCCAATGGTTAAGCTTGATGCGCCTTCACCATAAAACTCTAAATAGGCCCCCACCACACGTTCTTTACGCAAAAATTCGGTTAGCGCTAATACAATGTCGGTTGCGGTAATGCCAGGCTGACGTTTGCCGGTTAGCTCAACACCGACGATGTCTGGAAGACGCATCATGGATGGATGACCGAGCATCACAGTTTCAGCTTCAAGACCACCAACACCCACAGAGATGACACCTAACGCATCTACGTGCGGTGTGTGCGAGTCAGTGCCGACACAGGTGTCTGGATAGGCAACGCCATCGCGCGCTTGCACTACAGGTGACATTTTCTCTAGGTTGATTTGGTGCATAATGCCGTTACCGGCAGGGATAACGTCGACGTTATCGAATGCGGTTTTGGTCCATTCGATAAAGTGGAAACGGTCTTCGTTGCGGCGCTCTTCAATGTCGCGGTTTTTCTGGAAAGCATCAGGATCAAAACCACCGCACTCAACAGCCAACGAGTGGTCGACAATCAGCTGAGTTTGTACCACTGGATTTACTTTTGATGGATCACCACCCTGCTCGGCGATGGCATCACGCAAGCCCGCTAAGTCGACCAAAGCGGTTTGACCTAAGATATCGTGAGTTACAACACGCGCTGGGTACCAAGGAAAATCCAGATCGCGCTTGCGATCAATTAACTGAACCAAAGATTCGGTTAACACCGCTGGATCGCAGCGACGAACTAACTGCTCGGCCAAAATACGCGAAGTGTATGGCAATTTGGCGTAAGCGCCTGGTTTAATCGCATCAACGGCTGCGCGAGTGTCATAGTATTCCAGCACACTATTCGGCAGCGGTTTGCGAAACTCAGTATTCATGTTGATCATGATGATCTCTCTCAAAATCTTTTAAGGTCGTAATAGCGGCTGCGATACGAGCGTCCGCAGCCCTAACATTCAATATTGCTTGCTAATTAACGCGCGCTAATCGCCGGTACTGAACGCGGCTCAACACCGACATAATCAGCGCTTGGGCGGATGATGCGGTTATCGGCGCGCTGTTCCATAACGTGTGCCGCCCAACCCGTGAGGCGGCTGCAGACGAAAATCGGGGTAAACAACTTGGTTGGAATACCCATGTAGTTGTAAGCCGAAGCATGGAAGAAGTCGGCATTACAGAACAATTTCTTCTCGCGCCACATCACGGCTTCGCAACGTACAGAGATGTCATACAGAGAGGAGTTGCCATTTTCTTGTGCCAACTTCTCAGACCACACCTTAATAATGTCGTTACGTGGGTCAGATACGCTGTAAATCGCGTGACCAAAGCCCATGATTTTTTCTTTGCGAGACAACATGCCCAACAGGGTTTCTTCAGCGTGATCAGGGTTTTGCATACCTTCGATCAGTTCCATCGCCGCTTCGTTTGCACCACCGTGCAACGGGCCGCGCAAAGAACCAATTGCCGCAGTAACGCAAGAGTGAATGTCACTCAGGGTTGATGCACATACGCGCGCGGTAAAGGTGGAGGCGTTGAATTCGTGTTCAGCATACAAAATCAAAGATACGTTCATCACTTGCTCGTGCAGTGCGCTTGGCTTTTTGCCATGCAATAAATGCAAGAAGTGAGCGCCGATAGTGTCGTCGTCCGTTTCGGTTTCGATGCGCACACCATCGTGCGAAAAGCGATACCAGTAATTAATAATGGATGGGAAAGCCGCCAGCATACGGTCGGTCATATCTTGTTGTTGATCAAAGCTTTCTTCGGTTTCTAGATTACCCAATACCGAACAGCCGGTACGAATAACATCCATTGGATGCGCAGTTGCAGGAATGCGTTCAAGCACTTCTTTCAAAGCTTGCGGCAAGCCACGCATAGCTTTCAACTTAGTTTGATAATCGCTTAGCTCAGCTTGAGTAGGCAACTCGCCTTTCAGAATCAGATAAGCAACCTCTTCAAAAATGCAGTTGTTCGCTAAGTCTTTAACATCGTAGCCACGGTACGTTAAACCTGAACCTGATTTACCTACCGTCGATAATGCAGTTTTACCAGCAACCTGACCGCGCAAACCCGCGCCAGATAATTGTTTTGCTTCAGCCATGTATGTGTCTCCAAATCGATAATTGAAAATGTATCCGAAGTATGAGGCTCGACGTAGTGCCAACCCCTACTTCTTAATTACTTGTTTTTGCCTTCAGCAAAAAGCGCGTCCAACTTCTGTTCGAAGTCGTGGTAGTTCAAGTAATCGTACAGTTCCATACGGGTTTGCATTAGATCAACCACTTTTTTCTGGTCGCCTTCAGCAAGAATGCTTTTATATACCGTTTCCGCGGCTTTATTCATTGCGCGGAATGCACTCAATGGATACAAAACCATAGCAGCGCCCCACTCGCCCAACTGTTCGCGATTCCACAATTCGGTTTGGCCGAACTCAGTGATGTTTGCCAACAACGGCACATCAATCGCTGCAGCAAACTTACGGTAATCTTCTTCAGTCTTAATCGCTTCAGCGAAGATGCCATCAGCACCAGCAGCAACACAGGCTTGAGCACGAGTGATCGCAGCTTCTAGACCTTCTTGAGCAAATGCATCGGTACGCGCCATGATAAAGAAGCTAGGATCGATGCGCGCATCCACCGCTGCTTTGATACGGTCAACCATTTCGTTTTCAGACACGATTTCTTTGTTAGGGCGATGACCACAACGCTTTTGTGCTACCTGATCTTCAATATGAACCGCGGCTGCGCCCGCTTTTTCCATCTGCTGAATAGTACGAGCAATATTGAAAGCCCCGCCCCAACCCGTATCGATATCAACCAGCAACGGCAGAGATGAAGCTGCAGTAATGCGACGAACATCTTCAACAACATCATTCAGAGAGGTCATACCAAGGTCAGGCAAACCATAAGAAGCGTTAGCAACACCGCCACCGGAAAGGTAGATAGCTTGATGACCAATGCGTTCTGCCATCATGGCGGCATAGGCATTGATAGTGCCAACAATTTGCAATGGCTTATTGTCTTCTAGCGCTTTACGAAATTTTTGACCAGGTGTCATTCCAAGAGTCATGAGCGACCCTCCTCTTGTGCAAGTAGTATTTCAAGATTATTCAACGACGCCTGAATGTGGCGACGCATAAGTAATTCGGCAAGTTCCGCATCTCGACCAGCAATAGCCTCAACAATACGCTGGTGCTCTAGCAAAGCCTGCTGCGGACGCTTACTGCTGGTACTGGTTTGATAGCGATACATACGTACGATGTGATAGAGATCACCGCATAGCATCTGATGAAGACGATGATTCTTACTACCTTTGATAATACGGTAATGAAAATCAAGATCACCGGCTTTTTGGTAATAGCTCTGGCCTTGTTCAGCCGCAATGGAGTCTGCGTGCTCGCGCAGTAATCCATGAAGCTCGTCAATTTCGACATCGGTCATACGCTCAGCCGCCAGCCTGCAAGCCATGCCCTCGAGCTCTAAGCGGACTTCATAAATATCTTTGAGTTCTTGCAGACTAAGCGAAACAACGCGAGCACCCGCATGAGGGATGCGAACAACAAGATTGCGAGCTTCAAGCTTTTGAATGGCTTCACGCATAGGAGCGCGACTGCCGCCATAGCGTTCAACTAAATTCTGCTCCGACAAGCGCTCACCAGGACGTAATTCACCGCGAACAATGGCAGTCGCCAGCTCGGTAAATACTTTTTCTGCTAAGGTTAGAGCGATATCAGTCACGCGTATAATTTCTCCAGTTGTCGACAAACTAGTAAAAACTGACGCTAGATTACGCCTTTATCTCGAATTTTCAACTCGAAAAACGTAACGATTGTATACAATCCAAAGGCTTCCTCTTATTTCGTTGCTACAAATATGATCAGTAAGTACAGTGCTGGCCTAGTTGGAATGCATCAATAAGGGTTAGCAACATGCCATCGAACGAACGCATTGCCATTATCGGTTCAGGCATTGCAGGATTAAGCGCCGCTTGGCTCTTGTGCAAAGATCATCAAATTACCTTGTATGAAAAAGCCAGTAAGGCTGGGATGGGTATCTACAGTGTCAAAGCACCCAGCTGCAACAAGACCGTCGACATACCGCTAAGGGTATTTACCCCTGCCTACTACCCTCACCTGCTTGAATTGTATGCAAGAGCGGGAGTGGTCACCGAGAAAACGAACCATTCAGCAGCTTATGCGGATGAAAATAATCGTCTGTTTTTTCACTACGGCAACCTGTTATTAGGCGGTAAAAGCCTGAGCTTCCCGAAGCACCTGCCCCTAATTTACTACGCCTTCATGTAACAACCTTTCAAACACTGCACGCAAACAAAGACAATACTGCCCTATGCCAGCTAAATTTCGACGAGTTTTTAACACAAACAGATCTCTGTAATGACTTTACCAAACGCATACTCCTACCCGCGCTTGCGACTGTTTGCACTTGTGATTACCAAGATGTACTTAACTACCCCGCTGATATCATCATTAAATATTTGACCTGCGGCGTTATGGAAGACGGACTACTGCGCGCCGTTGATGGTGTAGATGATGTGATTACCAAGCTGCTCGACCCAAGCGTGAACCTGAAACCAATATAGTCATTAATAAAATTGAGCGCTCTGAAAATGGTGTTGAGATTCACACCAACGACAACACAGAAAGCTATGACCGCATTATTATTGCAACGCAACCTCACCATGCCGCCCTATTGCTCGGCGATTCCCAGCAATCGTCGTTACTCGCACAAGTCCCTATCGCCCAATCGCGAATGATAGTTCACACGGATGCAAATTTATTGCCTCCAAGCCTTCTACCACTGGCACCAGTAACTTACTACTTAGAAGAAGACGCTTCGCGTCCGGAGGCAGCCGTTCACTTAAACAAAGCAATTACTGAGCTCGATTGCCCAACCCCACTATTTCAAACATGGAATCCGCTGCGAACTCCGGCAGATGGCAGCATGCTAGCCGATGTGAAGTTCGATCGCCCAATTTTGACGAAGCAAAGCCGACAGGTAATCACAGCTCTGCGCGAACAATCGGCATCAGAACGCATATTGCTAACGGGCTCCTACCTCTGCGATGGCATTCCGCTACTCGACGGCGCAGTGCAGTCATCACTGCGTATCGCAAAACTTCTTAATAGCTCCCGAGCTTGGTAATCGCCCATAAAAAAAACCGGCTATCGCCGGTTTTTTTTGACTCGCTTAATCTTTACCGCTCATTACTCAGGCATTGAAAGCGCCTTAGGAGAAACGATCACACCATTGTTATCAGCGTACACAAACTGGCCAGGCACAAACTCAACGCCGCCGAATTTAACAGTTACGTTTACATCACCTAAGCCACGCTTATCCGTTTTTAATGGATTAGTTCCCAACGCTTGAACGCCAAGTTCTGTTTCCATAATGGCATCAACGTCACGAATACAACCATAGATGATCAGGCCTTCCCAGCCATTTTTAGCGGCTTTCTCCGCCAGCATGTCACCCAAAAGCGCGTGGCGCATAGAACCGCCACCATCAACAACCATGACCTTGCCTTTACCGTCGGTATCAACCAACTCTTTCACTTTAGAGTTATCTTCAAAGCACTTAACGGTAACAATTTCACCACCAAAGGATTCGTGTAAACCATAATTATTGAACATAGGTTCAACCACTTGAACTAGGTCTGGGTATTCATCACATAGATCAGGAGTTAGGTAATGATTCATATGTAAGTCCTTAATTTAAAAGAGAATTAATATCGCCAACGTTATAACGAAAAATTCCGTTAGGCGCTAGCGGTGTCTGCATTGCCATTGCCCGAGCAACCGCTTCGCCCGGCAACGATTGATAAGTACCCCAACACTTCACAGTTAGTAGTCGGGCTGCCAACCACTCAACTGGACGGCTCGATTCACGCGCCCCATAAATAACAGACGGCTGCCAAAACATCAGCGAATCAAAACCAATGGCCTCTACATCTTTTTCCATCTCGCCCTTCACACGACTGTAGAAAAATGATGACCGGACAGATGCGCCAAGCGCACTCACGACAGCTGCAGCATTAGCACCTGCTGCCCTTGCCCATTCCGCACAGCGAACAACAAGATGATGATCGACCACCTGCAGCCCTGCCTTGCCCGATACCTTTTGAGTCGTGCCTAACGCGCAGTAGAAATCATCTATATGCTCAATCGCTGGCCGATCAAGCGCCGCAAATGTTTTAGCAATTACCTTTTCGTGAGCTTTGATACCTTCTACTCGACGGGCTAATACGATAATGCGCTGATACCGATCCGACTCAATTAAATGGCTCAGTAGATGGGAACCTACCAAGCCCGTAGCACCAACAATTAACGCCGTTTTAGCCTGCACTTCAGGCATAAGCACTGAGCCAACGCGAAATCAGTGGCCATACGTCTTTTTCGGCTGGACGACTAACCACCATATCGATATGGCCATAGTCTTCTGAAAAACCGTTAGCCTTACTGAGTAAAACATCCTCTTTAGGACCACCGTATTGGCGATAAAAACGCTGGCAATATTTGGCAGGATCCGTGGTATCGGCAACACCAGACAGCCCGAGCAAGGGTGTTGACGACAAACGCCAAACCGGCAACAAATCTTTTGCTTGTGCCTTCCAGCGACCAAACCAATCTTGGCGCGCCAAGTATTCGTTAATGACGCCGGCCGGTTCATTTTCTGGGCCGATCCGCAACTGACGCCCATCCAATTCTTGACGAAATGAGACGATTCGACGCAGCACAAAACCAACGCCAGGAAACCACAAGTACCAAGGGCGCATTACCATCTGAGAACCAATAAGCACAATACCTGAAGGCTTTTGCGGTAACGCTCGCGCCGCCAGTGCAGTGGCTATCATGCCACCACCCAGTGAATGTCCGATCCAAGCTGGCGTTCTGCCAGTTTGTTCGGCAACAAAGGCTTGTGCAGCAGGCAAATCGTACAAGGCATAACGCTCAACAGAGTTATTCACGTAATCTTGGTTACGCGGCGACAAGCCGTGTCCGCGATGTTCCAAGAGCCATACATCAAAGCCCTCATCCAACAAAAACCTAGCCAAGCCCTGACCACTTCGTGACAACCAAAAGCCACGATTGGTGAAACTACCGTGCACTAAGATCAACGGCAGTCCGGAATGACTGACATCTTGACGCCCGAGACGAGAAATAGCGATTTGCACACTATGGTCAGGATCAAGATTGTGCTTGATCAAATACGTATCTTCCGTGATAGCTCCGACACAATCTGCTTTTAGCAAAGAGACCGGAAATAGTTCGCTGCTGCTTTTCATTTAGCCCTGCTTACCTGCAAGAAAAAACCACGTATCCAAAACTGAATCTGGGTTCAATGAGATACTGTCGATTCCGTGATCCATTAACCACTTAGCAAAATCAGGATGATCCGATGGGCCCTGACCGCAAATACCTATGTACTTGCCCGCTTTTTTACAAGCGTTAATGGCATTTTCCAACAAGGCCAAAATAGCCTCATTACGCTCGTCAAATAAGTGCGCGATAATACCGGAGTCGCGATCTAGCCCCAATGTCAGCTGGGTTAAATCGTTCGATCCAACTGAAAATCCATCGAAGTGCTCTAGGAACTTGTCCGCCAAAATCGCATTAGCTGGTAGCTCGCACATCATGATCAACCGCAAACCATTCTCGCCGCGGCGTAAACCGTTTTCAGCCAGCAGCTCGACTACCTGCTCAGCCTCGCCAACAGTGCGAACAAACGGCACCATAATCTCGACATTGGTAAAACCCATTTCGTCGCGGACTTTACGCATAGCTCGGCACTCAAGCTCGAAACAATCGCGGAAGTTTTTAGATATGTAACGAGACGCACCACGGAAGCCCAGCATTGGGTTTTCTTCCTCTGGCTCGTATAACCGACCGCCAATGAGGTTAGCGTATTCGTTCGACTTGAAGTCTGACAAGCGAACAATCACTCGCTTTGGCCAGAATGCAGCTGCAAGAGTCGAAATACCCTCGACCAGCTTCTCAACGTAAAACTCAACTGGGCCAGCATAGCCCGATATGCGTCGTTCAACGGTTGGACGCAATTCATCGGGCAACTGGTCGAAGTTCAGCAGCGCTTTAGGATGCACGCCGATCATGCGGTTAATAATGAACTCCAAACGCGCCAAACCAACGCCAGCATTTGGCAAGGATTGGAAGTCGAAGGCACGGTCAGGATTGCCGACGTTCATCATAATTTTCAGATCAAGATCTGGCATAGATTCAACGCTATTCGTACGCACGTCAAAATCCAATGCGCCTTCGTAGACAAACCCCGTATCACCCTCTGCGCAAGATACTGTTACTTCATCGCCATCTTTGAGCTTTTCAGTCGCATCTTCACAACCAACCACTGCCGGGATGCCAAGTTCGCGCGCGATAATCGCTGCATGACAAGTACGTCCACCACGGTTAGTAACAATAGCGGCTGAGCGCTTCATTACAGGCTCCCAATCAGGGTCCGTCATATCAGCAACCAGAACTTCGCCGTCCTGCACCATATCCATGTCGTCAATGTTACGGACTACACGAACACGCCCCTTACCAATACGATGACCAATGCTGCGACCTTCTGCCAAAACGTTACCTGTTTCTTTCAACAAGTAACGCTCCATAACGGTTTTACTGGCGCGACTTTTAACCGTCTCTGGACGAGCTTGGACGATATAAAGTTGACCATCGTCACCGTCTTTCGCCCATTCGATATCCATTGGACGGCCATAATGACGCTCGATAATCATCGCTTGCTTAGCGAGCGTTTCAGCCTCGGCATCTGTTACCGAAAAAACTTGGCGCAATTCTCGATCGACACGCTGAGTCTCAACTGAGTTGCCGACTGACGCATCCGCGCTGTACACCATTTTAATCGCTTTGCCACCTAAATTACGCCGCAGTATCGCTGGCCGACCAGCATCAAGGTTGGCTTTATGAACATAGAATTCATCGGGGTTAACAGCCCCTTGTACGACGGTTTCACCTAAGCCATAGGATGAAGTGACGAATACAACTTGGTCGAAGCCGGATTCTGTATCAAGGGTAAACATCACACCGCTGGATGCCGTCTCACTGCGTACCATGCGTTGAATGCCTGCGGATAGTGCGACTTTATGATGATCGAAACCCTGATGCTCGCGATAAGCAATCGCGCGATCATTGAATAGAGAAGCAAATACATCTCGAATTGCGTGGAGAACGTTCTCAACACCAACAATATTCAAGTGTGTTTCTTGCTGACCAGCAAATGAGGCGTCGGGTAAATCCTCTGCTGTGGCGGAAGAGCGAACCGCTAAGGCCACCGTTTCATTACCTTCTTGCAGCTCAATCAGCGCTTTGCGCACCGCGGCCTCTAATGCTGGAGGTAATGGCGCTTCGTGAATCCATTGGCGTATTTGCTCGCCTGTCGTCGTCAACGCTGGAATATCGTTAACATCCAAACCCGCAAGCGCCTGCGCAATTCGACCATCCAGACCTTCGTAGCTTAAAAACTCTCGATAGGCGTCCGCAGTTGTGGCGAATCCGTTTGGAACCGATACTCCAGCGTTGGTGAGATTACTGATCATTTCCCCGAGAGATGCATTCTTGCCACCCACTCGTTCAACATCTCCAATGGAAACCTGATCGAACCTAAGTACGTAATCGGTCAACGCGTTTCTCCTCTGCCTTTTAACGTGGGGTCTAATCGCCTATAGTGGCGACTGCGTAATACTAAGTGCACACCAGATAAATTTCCATATGAAGCGATACGCCTACTTTATTTCCGACGGTACCGGCATCACTGCTGAAACTCTGGGCAACAGCCTGCTTTCACAGTTTGATAAAATACAATTTGAACGCGTCACTCTGCCTTACATCGACTCAGTTGAAAAGGCCGAGGCCGCCGTGGCTAAAATAAACCAAGCTGCCATAGACTCTGAGTCATCTGCGATTGTGTTTGACACTATCGTCGATAAAAACATCCGCGCAATTATCGATACTGCCGATGCATTCAAAGTTGACATATTTGCAGCGTTTTTAGCTCCGTTAGAGCGCGAACTCAACGTCGACTCGTGCTATACCGTTGGCAAATCACACTCACCGACGGATTCGGCCAATTATCTCAGTCGAATCGACGCAGTCAACTTCGCGCTCGATAACGATGATGGTGCTAAGACTCGACATTATGAAGAAGCTGACATCATTTTAATCGGGGTCTCACGATCAGGAAAAACACCAACCTGCCTCTATTTGGCGATGCAGTTTGGCATAAAAGCCGCCAATTACCCTCTAACAGAGGATGATATGGCAGACTTATCTTTGCCGGCGTTTTTACAAATGCACAAGCATAAGTTATTTGGCTTAACCATTGATCCCGATAGACTATCTGCAATTCGTAATGAAAGACGAGCTAACAGCCGCTACGCGTCATTGAAGCAATGTTATCACGAAGTGGACGAGGTGGAGCTGCTATATCAACGTGAACAGATTCAATCAATTAGCACTACAGATAAATCCATTGAAGAAATTTCGACGCGAATTATGGCGCTGGCTGGTCTGCAACGCCGCCTTCAGAGCTAGCTCGCTCATTCATATGCCGTGCAATCCAGCGCGGCTTCATAAACACCAAGCTGTGATCAGCATTGGGGACTGCGTAGTACGTCCAGTCATTCGCATTTTCGGCTAACAAACGATGACGACCATGCATGGAGGCATAGCTCAACTCACCAACAAAGCTTGCGCCAGAAACCTTAGGCATCCAACGGGTAAAAATACCAGCACCACGCAACAAAGCATCACTAACAGCATGCAACGCCTGAGCAAAACCCTGCGACTCGCCCATCAAGCGCTGCACTGTAATTTCGTCCGCGCGACCGCGCTTTAAACGGTGAGGTGATACCAAATCTAGAAATTCAAAAAAAGGAACACTGTCATCCGGCGCTTCAGCAATATGCTCCGCGACGCGAATATACTCCTCGCCACGCTGCCGTAGCTCAACAGCATCACCCGAAAAGAGCATCGCCGGCTCGATTAAAAAACAATGCCCAATAGTAAAATCACCCAGCAAGTCAGCCGTCACCAAGCCGCCAAAACTATACCCGGCAATATCAAAACAATCCCAATCCAGAGCAACTAACAACTCTCGAATTGCTTCCACGTAATCGGCGACTACGGGCCAAGGCTTATGCCCTATAAATTTACTAGCCCCCATACCGGGCAAATCAGGAATTAAGACCTCGTCCCACTCACTCAAGTAATTAGCGATAAAGGTCCAAGTAAGCTCACCGGCAACACCAGCACCATGCAATAGAACTAGACGCCGATGTTTTTTCGATTCGTGCGGGTACTGCAATAACGCGGCATGAATATCCGCAACCGCCGTGCGGATATTAATCGGGTGATGTTCCATCGGCCCACTTAACTTCTAATGACATGGTTTTTGTTGTGGCACCATCGAGGTAAATGATCATGGCCGCCACATCAGCATCCTCAAGCAAAATACGAGTCTCCTGATAAGCAACACTGTGCCAATTCTCTGGATACTCATGCAGACCCAATTTATTGTCAAAATAAAGGGGCTTCAAATCACTATTTAAAGCAATAATTGACGCCTCTACCGGCTCACCTCGAACACGCAAAACCACAAAACGCTGACCGGAAGTTTTCTTTCCCGCCTTACCTATTCGCACATACCAAGCAGGACGATCTCCTTGCTTCAATGCAAACGGCATAAGCAAATCAGGATCAGGATACATGCGAGATTTAAAGGGTGTCAGGGCATCAATAAATGCTTGCTCATACATATTGCAGCAGGCGCCATCCTGTACCTTTTCATCTAAACGAAATGGCGGGGCAAATATATGATCATGACTCTCGGTAACGCCCTGGGCCGCCTCCTCTTCGTCTTCCAGACCTTCAGGATGCATCTCCGTATGAACAATACCAGCCTCATCAATCCAAATATAAAAAGGTGGCTTATCTTCTAAATCTTGTTTTTGCTGAATTTTGAGCTCGTCTTCCGACAAATACTGAGTATCGTCGCCGGGCAACTTTGGAATATCTCCACCCACAACCGGCGCAGGCATATCTTTCTTCGCGCTCGATTTGTCAGCTGAAGTATCTTTAGGAACAACACTATTGTGGATGCGACCTTCTGCATCAATCCAAGTGTAATACTCATCTTCGGCATATGCCGAAGATGAGCAAATAATAGCTAATACTATTAGAACTTGGTGCGGAAGCTGATACCAGCGGCGCCAATGGTTAGCTTGGTGTCGATATCCAGACCTGGATACGGGTTGGTCACAACACATGTTAAACAGTTCCGGTTAAGTGAATTACTTGAATTAGGATAGTCATCAAAATTCTCAGCATTTTGTGGATCAGCACGGATATGCTGAACTGACTTCATAAAGCTCAAAGACAAGTCTACAACAGTATCCAAGTCCCACTGGTAACCTAAACCAACGCTGTACAACCGTGCAAAGCCAATAGGAGCCTGCAGACTACGAGAGTCGTCTGGAATAGAACTCTTACGAGGCTCCAAACCTGCACGTAGCTGAATACGTGAGTTAAGATCCCAGGAAGTACCAATCTTGTAGTTCCACACACTCTTAAAGTTTAACGGCATCGTCAGCGTAGAGGACGTCACCAAATCAGGAGATAAGGTTCTTGCTGTCGATAAAAAGCTCACGTCACGGTCAAACTCAAAATACAGCTCATCCCACTTATCGTAGTCGGTCCAACCCAAGTCTAAGTTTAGATGAAAAACATCAAAATACTGGAATGCCACACCGGCCTGAAAATGCTGAGGATATGTCAGTTCGGTAGTAACAAAACCTCGCTCTCGCTTATTACCCGTAGGCAATGAGAATATCGCCCCACCAATAGCACCAATAATAGACGACCTAAAATTACGGAAGAAATCCGCAAATTCATCGGTATATTCCAAGTCATAATCGCCTTTCAATTGGCTCGTTGCTTCACTTTGATAGCCCACGCCAAACTTGAACCAGCCATTCGGCTCCCACAACAAACCAAGGTTAAATGAAGGTGACAGACTCTCAGTAGTATTAATTTTCAACACACCAACATCGTCATACGGACCAACATTACCGCCACATAGCGTCAATAAAGGCGCCAGCGGATCGTTACCGGTAGGCTCACCCGTCTCAGCATCAAAACACCCAAACGCATCTTGAAGCTCCTCAAGCACGCCGACCAGAATGTTAGGTGCGCGAATATCTTGCTCAAGTGCAACCGCCTGATGCGAAAACAGCAGACCTGCGCCCACAGAAAACTCATCAGTCACCTTGTAACCAAATGATGGAGACAAATAAGTTAAGCGCTGAAGTGCAATCGTTTTAGCCTGATAGCGCCCTGGATCATCATCACCCTTTGAAAAGCCGGCAGCCATTGGCGCATAAACAGCGTTCGCAAATGTGAATTTAGAGCCCGGTGGATTAATAGATATACCGGCCGAAGGCAACGCCAACACAGGTAAAGGAACGCCAACCAAACCATATCCGGGGATATAAATAGCCACATCAGCATGGCTATTGCCTTCATTCAAAACTGGGTCTTCATGTATAGGCAAAAGCCCAGATTCGGTATCGTCATATCCTTTAGGCAGCGCAAAAGAAGCCTCAGAACGCAACATAACACCCTGTAACTGAACCTGAACCTGACGCCCTTCCAGCTTCGTCAAACCGGCGGGGTTGAAGTGAATATCCATGATACCAGTTGGATCAGCAGTCACTGCGTTACCCAACGACATTGCCTTGGTATCAATAAACAGGTTCTGTACGAGTTCTGCTTTTGCAAGACTCGGTACTAACAATGCCACCAACAGTAAAATTCGCATATTGTGTCGCCATAACCTTGTCATTTTTATAGTTTTATTAGCCATGACTGGTTAGTTACCAGCAGAAGGTTTAATGCCCTCGACATCAATCGGTAGAGACAAACCAAGCAAAATATCGGGGGATAGCTCTGTCATACCAAAACCAACGTTTACGTTAGCAATTGTTTTTGGAGACACCCGCACACCAAGCGCAAAGTTCATAATACCGCTCATTTGACTGCCTGATACTGAACTAACAGTTGAACCCGTAGCAGTATCATATAATTCAAAACGCGATTGATCATTAAACGACCCTTGGAATGAAGCGCTCAAAGATACGTCGTACGACAACGAATAAGCAAAGCCCATAGAAAAGGATAAGCTACTGCCAGAATGCACTTCACGAAGAATCGAACTACCGCGGCGTTGATTTAGATCGGTTAATGGCAGCGTGTAGCCATAACTTAACGAGCCGAATAGAACCACTGGATCAAGAACCTTAGAAGCACTCACCCCGCCACTCAAACCCCAAGTACCGGAACCAGTCGGCAAGCTTTTCGTTTCATCTATTTCATAGGGACTATCACCTGTAGGCAAGCGTAACGTTGCAAAGTAGGTCTGACTAATTTTGCCTGGAACATATTCAAATGGCTGCCAACGAACCGTACCTGAAAGATCACCTACGCCATAGGCAGTAAGCTCATCTTCTGTCTCGAACTTCGCAATCAGCGGTAAACGACCACCAATTGTCACGTTATTCATCAAGCCATAATCCAATGAAAACGAGTTCGTCATGGTATGGCTAGCCACAGGACTCACATTTGCACTGCTAATTGTAGAGTCGCCAGTTACCTGACCTTCGCTATCAACATTGGGGGTAATCGTCAAATCAATCCGCTGATCGCCGTAGTAGCTGTAATCAAAGTTGTAGTTAACGGAAACGCCGCCACGTTTCAACATCGAATAATTCTTTTCTGCTGCCTCGAAAACCTGCTCAAGTGCCTTTTCAGTATCAGCGTCGTTATCCTGCTTGGTGAGGGCTTCACGTGCCTTATCCATATCGGCTGCTTCATCAGCAACAACTGCACTGGCAAATGCCAACAATAAGGGGATCGAAATTAGTTTGGTACGAATCAACATGGAAATTCCTTAATTCTTTATCGTTATTATTTTCTGCGGAAGCGAAGGTGCTTCTCAATTACATCTGAGCGATCAGTGGCAACATATGTATTGAAGTCATCCGGATCGGCACCATCAGCCTTCGTTTCTACGAGAACCTCGTAGACGATATTTCCGTCCTCATTTCTTACTGCCTTACCGTCAGCATCTAACTTAGGTCCAAAGCTCGTCTGAGCATTGTCTTTCATCGCGTAAATCTGATTGCTAATCGTATGCTCGCTACGAATTTGGAATTCCGGGAATTCACGGAAAGTATTTTCCGCAATAATATAATCAGAAACAAAACGCATATCTTCTTCGTGCAACTCTAGACCGGTTGCGGGTTTGTGGCCGTTCGGAAACACTATAAAAAGGACGTTATTGTCCCAAATTTCGAGAAATCTCGGCAACGTAAAACTTATATTCCCCAACGCTGGGTCAGCCACATAAACGCGCCCTTCATATACAGAACGAATCACAATGAAATGTTTGAAACCCGCATAGTGGATCGGCGCAATCGCAGGATGATCTAAAGCTATTAGATCCTCCTCTTCAGCCTTAAACCCGCCAGATGGATGTCCTAGCGCAGTTACCAAACGCTTCATATCGAGCAGTGAGAAACCGCGACGCTGAACGATGCGCTCGGTTTCGCCGAAGCGCAGCAAACCTTCCATCACTTGGCGCTCTTGGAAGTTTCTACCCAAGTAGTAATCCAACAAAGTTGTTAATGCAGCAGAGCCACAAGAATAATCATAGGCTTGACGTACCACGTTTTTAAAACGCTTAACGGAGAGTGGTTCTACGTTGACTACCTGATCTTGCTGATAATCTTCGTTTACCGCAACACGAACGATGGTATCGCCGGGCTGACGATCGTTCACGATGGCCAGTTCATGCACCATAGCAAACCCAATTAGTGATCCTAGAAGAATGACAAACACTACACGTAGGCCAAAGGCCCCTCCGTATTGTTATTATAATTTTGTTTAGTCATCTTACATGTTACATAAAATCACACTATCTACCAACCAAAAATGCGCCATCGGCGCACTTTTTTGTCTTATTTTAGGCATAAAAAAACCCGCCTAAGCGGGTTTTTCATTTCACCAGCAAATGATCTTAGTGACCAGATACAGTGATAGTCGCACCAGCCATTTGGATGTTGCTGATACCAACAGAACCAATTGATGGGCCTGCAGTAAATACGCCGGTAGTAGCGTCAGTTGTGCCGCCTAGAGTAACTGCACCTAGGGTCAAGTCACCAGCAATGCTGTTAACTTTGATGTTGAAGCCACTTGCATCGGCCCACATAGTGGTATCAACATCCACGTTCTGGCCGTCGTTATCAAAAGTGATACCGCTCACGCCAATTTGACCGTCAAGTGCAGACAAAGAACCGGCAGTAATCTTGAAAGAAGACTGAGAATCGATCACGGTCTTAGTGTCAGCAGTGAAATCACCAGCTGCATCATAAGTACCTTTACCGATAGTAGTGTTTGACACACCCAAATCCATTGACAAGCTCAAGCCTGAGATCAGATTACCAGAGTTAGCGCCAGCAGCGTTAACCAAATCAACCGAACCAACACCAATCTTAAGACCAGAAACAGCTTCAGTAGCAATATTCATGATACCGTCTGAAGTAATATCGATCTTATTTTTAATAGTCAGAGTACCAGAGTCAGTACCAACAGTAACAGTGCTTAGAGACAAGCTACCGCCATCAGCCACATCAGTATCAGTGTAAAGGATTTCACCAATAGAAATAGCGTTAGCGCCATCCAAGGTGATATCTAGGTTGATACCAGCCTGACCAGTCGCAGCAGACATAGTCGCTTCGTCCATCGATACCAACTCAGCGTTAGCAGCGAAAGATACTGCAGCGATAGATGCCGCTAGGGAAGCTTTTTTAAGAAATTTCATTTGTGCACACTCCTGATTATTTTTCTATTATGTCGGCCGCTGTGTGGGCGACCTATCATCAGTCTGCCAGATCTTCTTCAGTGAGTCACTGGAAACCGAATGACTTTATCAATGGGTTTCAATATTCTTAGCTTCGAGTTACCTCAGAAGCTGGATACCAATCTATTATGTGGCTTTAGTGTTGTCCACCACTTTTTTACAAAAAATTACGGAACATAGCCCTAAGAGCTCAAACAGTGCTAGAATCACCGCTCCAGCAGTGAAATAAAATCCTTAAAAATCAAATAGTTAAGCTCAATTCACAACCCTTGATTCTGGCATAAAATGACACACGACAAACTCCCCTTTACACCAGCTAAGTTGTTGAATTGTTTAAGCTTTCTTGAGCATCCGATTTTACTACTCAATGGCCTTAGTGGTGTAAATTACACTTCCTTGACGGTTGGCCAATCTTCCCCCCCCCCTAGATTCGCCATTTTGGGCCACAAGCCCTTAAAGTCCCTTAAGGTTGTTAAAGATACTGACTATTCCAGCCTTACTGTCTATCCAGACACGCAAACTAGTACGCACCTTGAGCAGCCAGAGCACTTTATCTCTGGCTGGGCCGGTATCATTCATTACCCTCAATCACACGCCAGTGAACCCGAGGGGCTATTCAACTACTACGATGCATCTATATACATAGATTTTGAAAGTGAAGAATGCTTCCTGCTAAGTCACTACCCACTGACTGAAGAGCGTAAAAAAGAACTAAGCCAACTTCGAGAGATCGAGCCACAAAAAACTGCAATAAATGCAAGAGAATGGACTCCGGGCTGGACTAAGCGTCAATACCAAGCAGCATTCGAGCGAGTTCAAGACTACCTGCTTGCTGGCGATTGCTATCAAGTTAACTTGGCTATGCCTTTCTTTTGCGGCGACGATCTAACAGATACCAATCCCCTCCCCTTATTAGAGGCATTCGACGCTCCTTTTTCCGGTTTTTTCAAAAACGATAGCTACTGGATTACGACAGTATCTCCAGAACGATTCGTTAAGGTAGAAAATGGCATCATTACTACCAGCCCAATAAAAGGTACTAGCCCTCGCCATCCAGACCCTAAATGTGACGAAGCAAATCGCAATCAGCTTCTCGCCAGCGAAAAAAATCAAGCAGAGAACTTGATGATTGTAGATTTGTTAAGAAACGATTTAAGTAGATCTGCGGAGCCTCACAGCGTGAAGGTTGAAAAACTATTTGCACTGGAGTCACATGCCAATGTGCACCATATGGTCAGTACCATTACTGCAAAACAGAAAGCGAGCCTTACCCCCATAGATGTTGTAAGAAATGCATTCCCGGGGGGCTCTATTACAGGCGCACCCAAAGTTCGAGCAATGCAGATCATCGAGGAACTTGAGCTACAAAACCGCGGGGCCTATTGCGGATCAATGGGATACTTTGATGATAGCGGTTTGACCGACTTCAATATTCTTATTCGGACGATTACGGCGACCAAAGATGGCGCTGTATGCTGGGGAGGCGGAGGAATCGTTGTCGACTCAACCATGGAAGAAGAGTATCAAGAAATATTGAATAAAATAGGAAAGATTCTAGCGACACCTATTTAAATAATGCAGATACAAAAAAATGGGGCATTATGCCCCATTCCTTTGCGTAGTATTTGCGAAAATTACAACGTCAAATCGCGATTACTGGCCTTGATGAATTCTTTCTTCAAATCTTCGTAGGTATGAACCGCTGGGAATTGTGGAAACTCGTCGATCACATTTTGCGGGGCGTGAAACAAAATCCCTGCGTCAGCTTCGGCTAGCATGGTCGTATCATTGTAGGAATCGCCGGCCGCAATCGTACGGTAATAAATAGTTTGCAATGCACGAATAGATTGACGCTTTGGATCAGCCTGGCGAAGTTTGTAATCCGTCACTCGCCCAGTTTCATCGGTAATCAAACGGTGACAAAACAAGGTTGGAAAACCCAACTGGCGCATCAACGGCTGAGAAAATTCATAAAACGTATCCGACAAGATGATCACTTGAAAACGCTCACGCAACCAGTCTACAAACTCAACAGCCCCATCCAAAGGTTTTAAAGTTGCGATAACATCCTGAATGTCCTGTAACTTAAAGCCATGCTGATCAAGCAAGCCCAAACGCTGCTTCATTAACACGTCGTAATCCGGAATATCTCGCGTCGTCGCCTTGAGCGCATCAATACCGGTTTTTTCTGCAAACTCGATCCAGATTTCCGGAACCAGAACACCCTCAAGATCTAAACATGCGATTTCCATGACTACCCCATCAGTCAGATTGATTTAGCGCCGTACTCTAGCCAGAAGCCCATACAAACACAATACGAATGCGGCATTCAGTACGCTAAAGCGGAAGATTTTTCCATTAATGAAACTAAGAATATGCGTTTTTATTATTATTTGTACTAACAGTGGCATGGTAACCTAGTCGCAATTTCGATTAACACATCGGTTTAGAACATGAATAACGACTTAAAAGCCCTAAACGAAGCCTTCACTGATAAACGCCCCAAAGATCTAATTCGCCACGCACTCGAACAACATAGTGCTATTGGAGTTTCCTTCAGCGGTGCTGAAGATGTCATATTGGTCGATATGGCAGTGAAATTGAACGCAAACGTCGATATTTTCACTTTAGATACAGGGCGTCTACACCCTGAAACCTATGAATTTATAGAGAAAGTGCGCAGTCATTACGGAATCAAAATTGACATCCGTACGCCAGAACAACAAGCACTGCAGACATTTGTGCGCGAAAAAGGCCTCTTTAGTTTTTACGAAGATGGCCATCAAGAATGTTGCGGCGTACGTAAAATCGCCCCTCTAAAAGCCAAGCTAGCGACATTGGATGCATGGATCACAGGCCAGCGCCGTGACCAGAGTCCAGGGACTCGCAATGATGTGAACTTGATAGAAATAGACAGCGCCTTTCAAGGAGCAAACGGCGAGCTAACCAAGTACAACCCTCTTGCACTTTGGACTTCAGCGCAGGTGTGGGAATACATCAAGATATTCGACGTGCCATTTAATAGCTTGCACCAGCAAGGCTTCGTCAGCATTGGCTGTCAGCCTTGTACACGCGCGACACTGCCAAATCAGCATGAACGCGAAGGCCGTTGGTGGTGGGAAGGTGCCACTCACAAAGAATGTGGACTGCACGCAGGCAACATCATCAGTAAAGGCTAAACAGCCAACAAAAAAGGACGCCTAGGCGTCCTTTTTTAGTTAAGCAATTCAACTAATGGAGAGGCAAATCAACATTAGCAAACAAAGCATCTAATTCCTGACGATTATGGCACTGAGCCGCTTTTTCGATGACTTCGCGCGTTAAATGAGGAGCAAAGGCAGCAATAAAATCAAACATAAAGCCGCGCAAGAATGTCCCCTTACGGAAACCAACCTTGGTCACACTGGAAGCAAACAAATGACTTGCATCCAAAGCCACAAGATCATCATCTAAATCCTTATCCACCGCCATTGTAGCGACAATACCGATACCAACACCAAGACGCACATATGTTTTGATGACATCAGAATCCGCTGCAGTAAAAGCAATACGAGGGGTTAAACCGCGACTTTTAAATGCCTCATCCAGTTTCGAGCGCCCAGTAAAGCCAAACACATAAGTGACTAAGGGATAAGCTGCAACTTGCTCCAACGACGGCTTAGGATGTTGCGCCAAGGGATGATTTTTAGGGACAAGAATACTTCGATTCCAGCGATAGCAAGGCATCATAATCAAATCGCCAAACAACTCCATGGCTTCTGTCGCTATCGCAAAATCAGTAGTGCCATTGGCAGCCATCTCTGCAATCTGCATTGGAGTGCCCTGGTGCATGTGTAAGGACACATCAGGATAGTGCTTCATAAAACCTTCGATTACACCCGGCAAAGCATAACGAGCCTGAGTATGCGTCGTCGATATCGACAAGCTTCCGCGGCGCTCATCACTGTACTCTTGAGCCACCTGCTTAATGCTTTCTACTTTTCGTAGTATTTCGCCTGCCACCTGCAGAATCGACTCCCCTGCCGGAGTAATGCGGGTTAGATGCTTGCCACTACGAGCAAAAATCTCAACACCTAACTCATCTTCTAACAAACGAATCTGCTTACTGATGCCTGGCTGAGATGTGTAAAGTACTTGAGCGGTCGCTGATACATTTAGATCGTGGTGAGCTACCTCCCAGATATAACGCAATTGCTGTAGCTTCATACTCCCTCCGATCCAACCTTTAAATTTGTTATAAAAATATAAACAAATATTCCTTTCCAGAATACATGCAAGTCTCTACATTGGCAGCAATTACTATAGAAGCATGAATATATACGCCACAAATTTGCCAAAATGACGACTAAACCGTAAGTAACGTCCTGCTAGTTTAGCCTACTCATCCTTGCGCATCCGCTTCCTTAGAGCCACAAGTATTACTGTAGACCATTTTTCATGGATATTTTGTTATATATAGCCGCCGGTGCAGCCGTTGGTCTGATCGTCGGCATTACCGGAATTGGCGGTGGGGCATTAATGACACCACTGCTACTTATGTTTGGTTTTCCACCGCACGTTGCCGTTGGCACAGACCTACTTTACGCCTCTCTCACCAAAGCAACAGGAGCGTGGAGTCATCACCAACAGCAGCATGTGCGCTGGGGCCTAGTTCGTCTGTTAGCCCTTGGTAGCATTCCTTCTGCAATCGTAACTGGCATTGCACTTACGTATCTTTTCACCGACGCAGATGACTATGGCCACCTTCTCAAAAACACATTAGGTGTAATGCTGATACTAACAGCCGTTGTTATCTTGCTGCGAGTTCGCATTCAGCGCTACGCTCAGCGCTATAATAATCGCAACTTAGCGCGTTATCGACCAGCAGCAACAATCACCATGGGCGTTCTCCTCGGTATTTTTGTCACCCTATCCTCTGTTGGCGCTGGCGCCATTGGTACGGCAGTTTTAATGATGCTTTACCCAGCATTACGATCGACGCACATTGTCGGAACGGATATTGCGCACGCCGTGCCTTTAACACTCACTGGCGGACTGATTCATATGCACATGGGGAACGTCGACTTTTTTCTATTAGGATCACTCCTCATTGGTTCCATTCCAGCGATCCATATCGGCGCCATCCTGAGTCGCAAAATGCCAGAAAAATTATTAAAGCCACTACTCGCGAGTTTACTCATGATACTTGGCGCTAAATACGCCTTCTTTTAACTAGGTAAATATCAAACGTGTAGCTCTCAAAGGAAATGGATTTAGCCATGGCAGGTTAGTCAGCAACAAATACCGGCTCTTTGAGCAATGCCCGCAAAAGCGTTACTACACTCTTATAAAAGAGGAGATAACACGTGACGCAAAATCTACTAACCACAGAGCAAGTTTGTGACATTCTTGGCTTAAAGCCAGTAACAGTGAAGCGCTATGCCAAAGAAGGCCTTCTCGATAGCATTCCTGACAAAGGAAAACTGCTATTTGAAGAAGAGAAAGTAAACAAGTTTAAAGCGCTTCAAGCCAAGCTTCGCTAACCCCCTACTGCTCTCGGTGAATTGCATCACAGATGCAATTCACCGCCCTGAAACACCCTGTTAACTTAACTTTCACCATTATTCAGCCTCGATGCTAGCTTAAATATTAAGCTAGCTAAACCTATTTACTTAAGTTTAAGTTGGTAGTAGTCTTTTAATCGTAAGCCTACTTATCATCACTGAGCTTAGTATGAAAACAAACGATGTCGTTCAATACTTCAAAACCAAAAGCGCCATCGCAAAAGCGTGTACCGATGACGGCTGGAAGCTAACCAGCGCTGCCGTATCACAATGGGGGGATGAACCTCCACTTGGCCGTCAGAAACAGATTGAAGCATTAACCAACGGAACATTACGTGCGAATGCGGACCAAGCAACCGCAGCGAAGCAAAATACAGACCTCACCAGCCCAAAAGCGCCAGGAACCGATATGACCGACAATCGCGTAGAAGATCTCAATATTGAATCGATCGTCCCGCTGATTACTCCAAATCAGCTAAAAAAAGAAATGCCTATTACGGATGCTGCCATCGCGAGTGTATGCAAAGGCCGCCAAGTCGTCCGTGACATCCTTGATCGCAAAGACCACCGCATATTCGTTGTGATCGGGCCTTGTTCAATTCACGATGTTGAAGCGGCAAAAGATTACGCCATGCGTCTGCGTGAATTAGCAGAAGAAGTAAGCGACACTTTATACTTGATCATGCGTGTTTACTTCGAAAAGCCACGCACGACAGTAGGCTGGAAAGGTTTAATCAACGACCCATACATGAATGATACGTTCAAAATTCATGATGGCCTGCATATTTCGCGCAAGCTATTGATCGATTTAGCTGAGCTCGGCTTGCCTCTATCGACTGAAGCGCTGGATCCTATTTCGCCACAGTACTTACAAGACTTAATTACTTGGTCAGCAATTGGCGCCCGTACTACCGAATCGCAAACTCATCGCGAAATGGCTTCTGGATTATCATCGGCTGTCGGATTCAAAAACGGCACTGACGGTAGCTTAACAGTGGCAACCAACGCCTTAATGTCAGTAGCTAACCCTCATCGTTTTCTGGGTATTGATCAGGCTGGTAGCGTGTCGATTGTCTCTACTAAAGGCAACCCATACGGTCACGTTGTGTTGCGCGGCGGTGGCGGCAAACCAAACTATGACTCAGTGAATGTTGCCCAAGCAGAGCAAGCGCTGGATAAATCGGATCTTATGAAAAACATCATGGTTGATTGCAGCCATGAAAACTCAAACAAGAATCCAGCATTGCAGCCACTGGTAATGGACAACGTCAGTAATCAAATACTCGATGGCAACAAATCTATTATTGGCTTAATGGTTGAATCAAACATCAAGCACGGCCGCCAGAATATCCCCGCCAATCTATGTGATTTGGAATATGGCCTATCAGTAACCGATGGCTGTATTAGCTGGGAAGAAACTGAAGAAGCTATTCGCACTATGCGCGCTAAATTGAAAGATGTATTGCCAACTCGCGGCAAGCCATAAACTCCAAGAAAAATAAAAGCCCGCCTAGTATTACTAGGCGGGCTTTTTTGTCTTAATGCTCCGGCTAACGATTATTCATCACCAAAGACATCAAATTCATCATCAAATGCATCCTCACTCACCCCATCGTTGATTAAATATTCACGACGCTGAAGGTAAGCGCTGCGGAAAAAGATGTACTTATCGCCACTAATCAGCCCTTCTGAGGCGATTAAATCGGAGCGCAGATCGACAATTTTCAACCCCAGTAATGCAGCATCCTGAGCATAATTATTGCCAAAATAGGCATAGCTCAAATTTGAAGAGTAATCGACTGCGTTGCCGGCCACATCTCGAACCGTACGAGGACCAAGGAACGGCAATACGATATATGGACCCGAACCAACCCCCCAATAACCAAGGGTTTGACCAAAATCTTCGTCATGGCGCTCTAATCCGATAGAACTTGCCACATCAAAAACCCCAAAAAAACCGACCGTAGAGTTGATAATAAACCGAGCGGTATCGGATAACGCTTGGGTCAATTTGAACTGGGCAACATCATTTGCAACAACTAAGACTTCACCAGCATTAGAGTACATACTGGTTACCGAATTATCGACAAATTCTGGAGTAATATAGTTATAACTAACGGCTACTGGGCGCAGAACGTAACGATCCAAACCATCATTAAAAGCAAAGACCTTGCGATTAAAGCCCTCCCAAGGATCGTTATTCTCCTCAAGGGCAACTACCTGTGCCGTCACCGAGCAAATTGCCAAGGCAAATAACGATGGTAGGGCCGACAAAGCACTTTTTGCTTTCATTGATTTTTCACCACACGATCGACAATCAAAATTTGCGTTCCATTGTAAACGAATTAAGCGTCACTATTTGAATCTATTCTGGCACCTAATAGTAAACCCTGTTCCTGCCACTGTTCTAATATTTGTAAACCGCCCTGCAAAGCCGTATCGGACAATCCCATACCAGCCTGATTCAACAGGGCAATAACCGCATCTTGACCGGTTAGTTCTTCGTCTTGAAGTATAACTAACAAGCCTAGAGTAAACGGATTCGTATGTAAAAACCGGACAGTATCATGTCGGTCTCGATAAACAATCAGTGCAGTGGCTTGTGGCAGTAACGCGGAATTAGCGGCAGAGGCATTGTGCACAGGGTATTGATAAAACGCCCCCTCGGTCGCCGCAGCTAATACGGGAACATGGCTGCTTAAATCGGCATTGGGATCAAAATCCGTAGGCTGCTCTACCTCTGCCACATCGACGGCCAATTCCAGCCATTCATAGTGAGCCAATTCCTTTAAGTAGGGTATATCATCAGCTTTCGGCGAATATTCTTGCGCCAAGAAGAGTAGGAATTCTTCACTGATCTTTAAAAAATACGGGGTGTGGCATTCATGCTTTAAGAAAAATTCTTCACTCAGCTCACGCCAGCGTTTCTCGCCAAGAATTTCTGCGCATACAGGAAAGGTAGAGTCGAGAAATCCACAGACATTGTTAAAGAATAAATCGCGATAAATTTTCAGCCGACGCGGTTCAATATCGCCAACTATTTCCGTTTCAACTGGCTGCTCACCACGGCTACGAATATACCGCGTAAATTGATACTGAATACTTTTAAACGGTACGGAGGACATTCGTTCTAGGCTTCCCTTGATTCTCAACATCGTGTTGCAGAGAGCGAATTTGCTCTAACTCCGCAAATAAGTCTTCAACGGCAGGAAAGTTAAAATCGCGTTCAAGCAAGGTCGGTAACACGCCATGTATTTCATACGTCTGCTTTAATAGATCCCAGACAATATCCTTTACCGCATCGCCATGAGTATCGATCAATAAATCCGGCGCCTCATCAAAATGACCCGCAACGTGTAAATATCGAATACGCTCGGTTGGCATCGCCTTGATAAATGCCAATGCATCAGAGCCATGATTAATACTATTCACGTAAACATTATTCACATCCAACAGCAAATCACAGTCCGCTTTATTAAGCACAGCAGCCACAAACTCAGCTTCCTCCATCGCCTTACCGGGCTCAGCATAAGCAGATACGTTTTCGATAATTAATCTCTGGCCAAGAATATCTTGTACCTGACCAATACGATCAGCCACATAGTTTACGGCGTCATCAGTAAATGGAATCGGAAGCAAATCGTATAGATGCCCCTCATCACCGCAGTAACTCAGATGCTCGCTGTAAGCCAAGATACTATGCTCATCTAAAAAGCGTTTTACCTGACGAACAAAATTAAGGTCTAACGGCGCTGGACTACCAATAGAAAGCGACAAACCATGGCATAAGAAGTCATACCGTTCGGTATAACTTCTTAACGAATGCGCTAATCGTCCACCCAACCCAATCCAATTTTCTGGAGCAATCTCCATAAAATCAACCGGTAAATGCTCATGCTCGGACAAGGGAGCCATTAACCCCCTTCTCAACCCAAGCCCAGCACCTTGAACATGACGATTAAACGCAGACTTATCCATAATTACTGCTTAGCGCCGCACTTACCTTCGCCATCGGCTTTCTTTTCTGAGCCACACTTGCCTTCATGAGCCGCTTTCTTTTCTGCGCCACATTTGCCTTCGCCTTCAGACTTGGCGCCGCACTTGCCCTCGTGTGCAGCTTTCTTTTCCGCGCCACATTTGCCTTCGCCGCACTTGCCTTCGCCTTCAGACTTAGCGCCACACTTGCCTTCAGCTTCAGACTTGGCGCCACACTTACCTTCTTCATGATGAGCCGCAAGTTTGTAGCCAGACTGCAATTCAGCAGAAGCAAATGGGTTCTCAGCAGCACTGGCCGCAGGTGCTTGAGCGATAGCAGCGATAAAAGCGGTACCCAAAATTGCACTTACTGATTTGATAGACTTGTTCATAAATTATTCCTTGTGAGTTAGCAGTCAAGTATTGCATCGTTAACATACGATAACCAATGATACGATCTTAATCACATATTGGATGCGTGCGCTATAAAATATTTGACTTATCCACCCTGCACTATATCAGCCCAGCGTTTTTGCAGGCGCTTAAGAGAAACTGGCTCCTGAGTACCTAACGGCTGTGCGAATAACGATATCCGCAACTCCTCGAGCAACCAGCCAAATTCGACTAATGTACTACGCAACGCAGCATCATTCTTTTCAGTCAAATCTCGCCAAGGCGTATAAATTGACTCAAACTCAATCATAGATTGGCGATCTCTGGGTAAATTACCCTGCAATTTATCCAAGCGATACTCTATCCCTTTCAAGTAACGACTATATGATTTCAATCGAGGCCAATCAGCCTTTAGCATGAAGCCCCGCTCCAGTAACCGCTCTAAATGTGCTTTTGCATCACTGAAGGCCATTGCCTTGTCTAGTGAAACAGCCCCGCGCATATGCTTCAGTATTTGATGACGAATTTTTAGCCACTCCACAAACAATCCCATCAAGGTTTCTGCGTGGGCCCACAACTCACCACGGCGATCTAAACGTTGATTAAATTCGTCTTCATTTCTCGGCAACGGTTCGGATTGAGGTAACAATATATGAGCAAATACCGCCGACAATAAATCATTTACCAGCTCTGATTCACTACCCAATCCTTTAGCCAGCAACCAATGAGGCTTCATTGACTTTTGAATTAATTGTTTAATATCTCGTTCTTGAGGGGACAAGGATTGCCGCAACAAATGCAATACACCTTCACGATGTGATTGCAAGGCAGCATCCGAGTCGGCTTCAACCGTCAGCTCGACACCGCTTTTAGTTGCTTTTAGGCAAGGGAAAGCACGAACAGGTAAACCATTGATTTTAGTTTCTGTCGCCGTCGGTAATGAACCGAAATCCCATTTCTGAATATCTGAACGCTGATATCGGTCATCACTCAAGGTGAGCATTTGAACCTGGCCTGCGTCACCAAATCGCTCAATCAAGGCACGTAGATCGCGCCCCTGCTCTACTTGTTTTCCATCTTGCACAATGCGAATGTTCATTTGAAGGTGTGCTTCTAACTGACCGTTTTGCAGAACATCCAGTTCAATTTTTGGTCTTAAAGTTCGATTAATAAACTCAAGTAATTGCACAAACAATCCGCCAGCATCAGGATTTGCTTGCCGGAGAAACTCAGTCGCAGTGTCTGGCACAGGGACAAATTGCTTACGAATGTTCTTCGGCAGGCCTTTAATGATAGCTATCACTTTATTGGCGACAAGTCCGGGGACGAGCCATTCAATACGAGATTCAGGCACTTGCCGTAACATCGCCAAAGGCACTGTTAGCGTAACACCATCATCACTGGCGCCCGGTGCAAATGAATAAGACAATGGAAATGCCAACCCTTGCCACTCCAACTCAGCTGGATAGGCATCAACACCAATACCCGATGCCTGCGGACTTAACAGCATATCTCGAGTAAATTGAACCGAACTCTGCTCTACTTTTGAGGCCTTGTTATACCAACGCTCAATATCGCGAGCGCTAAACAAATGAGTCGGTAAATGAGCACGATAAAAATCTGCTAAATAGGCATCATCTAATACTAAATCTCGCCGGCGAGCTTTTTCTTCATATTCAGTCACATCACGCAATAGCCGGATATTATCTTGATAGAATCCCACTCGACTCTTTAATCGCTGAGCAACTAAACCTTCTGTAATTAAAATTTCACGCGCTTCTTCAGGATGGGTAGTCGCGTAATTAACCCGCTTTTTCGGATTAACTATTAAGCCATATAACGTACTTTGCTCAAACGCCAAAACTTGCCCACGTTGCGTACTCCAGTGCGGCTCAAAATATTGATATTTTAATAACGGCTTGCCTATCTCTTCGATCCACTCAGGTTCGATTTTGGCTAACGTTCGAGCATAGAGCCGAGAGGTCTCAACCATCTCTGCTGCCATTACCCATTTAGGAGCCTTCTTATAAATGCTGGAACCTGGGAATAAAAAGAAACGACGATTTCGTGCGCCTAAATATTCTTGCCCCTCAGCCTTGAAACCGATCTGACTTAACATGCCAGACAATAGCGCTTTATGTACGGCTTCGTAATTAGCGCTTTCGTCTCGCTCTTTAAGACCTAATTCCTTGCATACAATATGTAACTGGCGATGAATATCACGCCACTCACGCATGCGCATAAATGATAGAAAATGCTTAGTACACCATTTACGCAATTGATTTTGAGTCAATGCTTGACGTTCAACTTCGTAGGCATTCCATAAATTAATCATGGCAACAAAATCTGAGTCGTCATCCGCCCAGAGTTTATGTTTTTCAGCTGCTGCTTGTTGCTTCTCTGGTGGACGCTCGCGCGGATCTTGTACCGTCATAGCCGAAGCAATAATTGTTAGTTCGCGCACGCACTGCTGCTTATCGGCTTCCATTAATAAACGTGCAATACGGGGGTCTAATGGCAAGCGAGCCATTCGTTGACCGAGAGGCGTGATACGCTTTTTCGCATCAACCGCTTCCAGCTCCGCCAACAAAGTAAAACCGTCTTTTACAAAGCGCTCATCAGGTGCATCAACAAAGGGGAAATCGCGAATATCGCCTAAACGCAAATCCAGCATTTGTAAAATAACAGACGCTAAATTGGTTCGACGAATCTCTGGATCAGTAAATTCCGAACGAGCTATAAAATCTTGTTCTTCATATAAACGAATGCAAATCCCCGGAGACGTTCGCCCGCATCGACCAGCCCTTTGATTCGCACTGGCTTGAGAAACCGCCTCAACCGGTAAACGCTGAACTTTACTGCGATAGCTATAACGACTGATACGGGCAACGCCAGAATCAATAACATATTTAATACCCGGAACCGTTAACGAGGTCTCGGCTACGTTCGTGCTCAGGACAACACGACGACCGCCGTGGGGCTTGAAAATTCGTTGTTGATCAGCGCCACTCAAACGTGCATAAAGTGGCAATATATCCGTGGCAGGCAAATCGCTACGACGCAGAAATTCGGTGCATTCCCGAATCTCACGCTCACCCGGCAGAAATACTAAAACATCACCCGGCTGACCGTTTTTGCTGTCTTCCAAGCGTAATTCATCTAAAGCATCGCGAACACCTTCAAACAAGGATCTATCTTCTTCGTCTTCGCTGATGCGCACCAAAGGCCGATAACGCATTTCCACAGGAAAAGTACGGCCCGACACTTCAATAATCGGCGCATTATCAAAGTGTTTTGAAAACCTCTCAACATCAATAGTAGCGGACGTAATAACCAGCTTTAAATCACGACGTTTTTGCAGTAATTGATGTAAATAACCGAGTAGAAAATCAATATTTAGACTGCGCTCATGCGCCTCGTCAATAATGATGACATCGTATTCATTAAGAAAACGATCTCCTTGAGTCTGGGCTAGTAAGATACCATCGGTCATCACTTTAATGCGGCTATCGTCTTGGCTCTGATCGGTAAATCGAACTTGATAACCTACCGCCTGACCAAGCGGTGTTTGCAATTCATCGGCGATGCGTTGTGCAACTGCACGCGCAGCCAACCGACGCGGTTGAGTATGGCCAATACGTCCGAAGCGACCCAATCCCGCTTCAATACATAACTTTGGTAACTGTGTGGTTTTACCCGAACCCGTTTCACCAGCAATAACAACGACCTGATGATTTTGAATTGCCTGCAAAATATCATCGCGGCGCTCACTCACAGGTAGGTCGGGATAGGTTAATGCTAGTGGCTGTGAACGTGATGCGACCACTTGCTGGCTACGCTGAATTCGAGCAATGAGCTTTTCGGTATCCTTGATCAAGGTGGCATTTGTAGCTTCATCATCAGCTGCGCGACCTTTCGATAAGGTTTCCAAGCGCTTCACTTGCTGACGCAACGAATGACGATCTTTAATCAGGCACTGATCCACAGCCTTGTACAACTCAGGGAGATCAAGCTTCATGCGTACTCTTCACCATTTTCTATAAATGCCATTAAACAAAAACGCCCCATATCAAGTGATATGAGGCGTCATTGTAACACTCTCGTAGCGAGCATCGCTCGCCAACCAGAGGGTTAAGTTTATTTACTTGTGCTTAGCGAGTTCAGCATCGCGCAGTTCACGGCGTAAAATCTTACCAACGTTGGTCTTTGGTAATTCATCGCGGAATTCAACAAAACGCGGGACTTTATAGCCAGTAAGGTTTTCACGAGCAAAAGCGATAACGTCTTTATCGGTAAGCGCAGGATTTTTAGAAACCACGAACACTTTAACCGCTTCAGAACTCTTAGGATCAGGAATACCAATCGCTGCAGCTTCGACAATATCAGGATGCGCCACAATCACTTCTTCAACTTCGTTTGGATAAACGTTGAAGCCAGAAACAATGATCATATCTTTCTTACGGTCAACGATTTTCATATAACCGTCTTCCATAATCACAGCCATATCGCCTGTTTTAAGCCAACCATCTTCAGTAATAGTTTCCGCAGTGGCTTCTGGACGCTGCCAGTAACCTTTCATAACTTGCGGACCTTTAACACAAAGCTCACCAGGTTCTCCGATTGGTAACTCATTACCCTCTTCGTCAATCACCTTACAGGTAGTCCCTGGAACAGGCATACCAATAGTGCCTAGTTTGATGTTGTGATAAGGGTTAAACGAAACCACAGGAGAAGTTTCTGTCATACCAAAGCCTTCAGCAATGTCACAACCAGTCACTTTCTTCCATTGATCCGCAGCATCTTTTGTTAACGCCATACCACCAGAGATGGTCAGCTTTAACTTGCTGAAATCAATATTGCGGAAATCTTCTTGTCCACATAACGCAACAAACAAGGTATTCAAACCAACGAAGCCACTGAATGGTTGACCTTGCAGAGTTTTAATAAAGCCCGGAATATCACGAGGGTTAGGAATCAGTACTGAGTGATTCCCCGTCTCTAGCAACACCATACAGTGCACTGTAAAGGCGTAAATATGGTAAAGCGGCAGAGGAGCAATGATGGTTTCTTGACCTTCTTCCAACACCATAGTGAAGATGCCATGACACTGCAGCATGTTCGCCATCAGATTGCGATGAGTTAACATAGCACCTTTAGCAACGCCGGTAGTACCACCGGTGTATTGCAGCACCGCTACATCTTCTGCATCAACATGCACTGGCGTATAGGATTTACCAGCACCTTTACTCAGCGCAGCGCGCAGACCTACAGCGCCGGGAATATTGAAATCCGGCACTTCTTTTTTAACGTATTTCAAAACGCTGTTAATCAAAATGCGTTTTACGGCACCGTGCATGTCACCAACATTGGTAACAATAACGTGCTTAATACCCGTTTTTGGAATTACATGGGCAGCTTTATCCGCCATGTTTGCCAGTACAACCAGCGCTTTAGCGCCTGAGTCGTTGAACTGGTGTTCCATTTCACGTTCGGTGTAGAGTGGATTGGTGTTCACAACCACCATACCTGCGCGCATCGCGCCGAACACAACAACGGGATATTGCAAAATATTCGGCAGTTGCACCGCAACTCGATCACCGGCCTGCAAGGTAGTTTCATTTTGTAAATAAGCTGCGAAAGCCGCACTCTTTTCATCTAGCTCGGCATAGGTCAGTACTTGGCCTAAGCATGAAAATGCTGGACGCTCGGCAAATTTCTTAACGAAGCCATTAAAGATCTCGACGACTGATTCATGCTGATCAACGTTAACCGTGGTTGGATAACCTTCCGGATAGCGCTCTTGGAAAAACTCAACGTTCATACCACCTCCTAATAAACCCTGACAAAATTATCGTTATGTTCAGAGTTTGTGAAAATCAGACGACCAATCTACTCCCCTAAAGCAGATATGCAGGCCGAAAAGCGTTCCGGAGTTTAACTGTTTTCCTCGAGTGCGGCAAAACAGTCAGGAGGCTATTTGGATAAAAGTGCGCAAGTTTGACATGAGAAATGCATTTCTCAGCCAATGACAAGAATAAACGATCAAATTATGCACAACTCATGATCAGTAATGCTGCAATTAGAGACTCGCTGCTACTACTGACCAATCTAACAGACGATAGAAAGTAACTCGTCGTCTTTGGAAAGAAATTTGTAATAAACACGGCACACACTAAAGCTTCTCGATCTATACTTAATGCCTATTCGTTTCAGCGACCCATGCGTTACAAGATACGATATTGGCCAATACACAGTTACCAACAAGATTAGGATGATCCATGACCAGCATATCTAACCGCCCTTTCGATGAAATTGTCATTGGAGAGCAATGCCAGCGAACGCACACAGTTACCGAGCGTGATCTCGTCTTATTTGCTGCGGTATCCGGCGACCACAACCCTGTGCACCTTGATGCTGAATACGCAGCAACAACTGCTTTTGGCGGCCAGATCGCTCATGGTATGTTTACCGGCGGGTTGATTTCAGCAGCTCTGGCGATGCAACTGCCAGGACCCGGCACTGTTTACATGGGTCAGACCTTGTCATTCAGAAAGCCCGTCATGATTGGCGATTCACTGACCGTCGTATTAACGGTACGAGAAAAACATGCTGAAAAGCCTATCGTTACCCTCGATTGCAGCGTGACCAATCAGCATGGGAAAACAGTTGCCACTGGTGAGTCGGTGGTTATGGCACCAACTACGAGTGTTACTATCGATACGCCGGATCTGCCCAATATCAGCATTAATGACAAGTCGATTTAAGCGCAAAATTTAGACATAAAAAAAGCCGCAAACGCGGCTTTTTTTATTTGGCTTAAATTATGGATTAAATCGGATTGGATACTCCGCTTTCGTCACATCTAGGCCAGGTCGATCTTCGAATTGCATCTGACGACATTTCGATTCTAATCGACGAATCAACTTGTCATCTTTCAACTCGCTCTTGATCGCCTTACATTCACTAACGCTGCCGTTAGGCTCGATGACTAGGGCTAAGGTTACAGCGCCCGCCAACGTTGGATTTGCTCGCAAAGCTCCGCGATAAATCCGATCGTAATGAACGTTGTAGGTTTCAAACGCTAGACGCAACTCTTCTTGGCTACGCTTGCGCGACTCCTTGGTCTGTGCGACCTGTTCTGGTGTTAACTCCACAGCTGTTAACGTACGATCAGACAAAGTCTCACCCGCGGTTGCTGTCGTTAATGTCGCAACATCAACACCACCAGAGCTGCGCGAAGCTGCCGCACGATCAACCACAGAACCCACATTCGTCGCCTTATTACCCGCATTACTCAAACCGGAACTTGAGGTCTTCAGGGCAGCAACAGGAACTTCTGAGCGCAAACTACTTAAAGCTGCCAAAGCATCAGCACCGAAAGCTTCTTTCGCTTTCTCTTTCGCCGCTGCGCGCTTCTCTTCCGTTGCTTTCACTTCTGGCTTACGCTCAGGTTTAGGCTCTGGTTTTGGTAGCGGTTTAGGCTCAGGCTTTGGTTCGGGCTTAGGCTCTGGTATCGGTTCAGGCTTTGGCTCGACTTTCGGCTCTGGCTTCGGCTCAGGTTTTGGTGGTTTCACCACTTCCTTCTTTTTACGTTCAATCATCTTGGCCAATTGTGGCGGTATCTTTTCTAACTCGCTGCGATCTTTCTCCGGCAAATTAATCAAAGGTACAGCAATACTGGTAACCAATACGATCAGCAACAATACCCACAAAAAGGCGCGAAAACGGCGGCCGTCGCCACTATCACTCCAAGGTAATTCAGGAGGACGATACTGCGACATTACGCACCCCCTGGCTGCAGTTGATTAACAGCAAGCGAGATGTTGTTGAACCCAGCTTTCGAACAGGTATTCATTACCTTTTTTAACACAGCGTAAGCAGTCCCTTTATCACCAACAATAGTAATAGGACGACCTTGCTCCTCAAGCTCGGGAGGCAAAGGCTTGCGTGCCGCGCGGTAATCTAGCTCTTCCTTTAAAGCTGCGATTAAATCCGCAGGATCTTTACTCAAGGATGCAACCGAAGCCACAACTCGCCCTTGAACAAGAACATCTTCGCGAGTCACTAATACCGTCAATTGATCATCAGGCTTGTTTTCAGCCAGCGACACCGGAAGCTCAACCGTATCCGTATTTTGCACTTCTACTTCTGACTGGTTCACCATCAAGAAAAACACCAAAATGGTGAAAATATCCATCAGGGCCGTCAAGTTTAAGCTGCTTTTATTGGCGTTACGCTTATGGTTTCGCTGCATTCGTTTTGCACGACGAGACATCTTCATGGTGTCACCTCCGTGCTCTCAGCATCACCCAGCGAAATATCCGGAAATAGCACAGCATCGACCAGCGACGCCGCAACTACGGCAGGATAAATACGCGCAGTATCCATTACTGTTACCAAGGTTTGATAATCAACATCGGACTCCGGCAGTAAAACGATGTCCGTTTTATCTGCGAATACTGGGTTTTTCTTCACATCTTGTAATGCGCTAGATAAACCTTCGAAATCGAATTTATCACCAATTTTTGGCAACTCTTTTAAAGATTCTGTTTGCTCCATATAGGTACGAGAGATAACAAAACCCGTTTTTCGAATTGTCACTTCAAGCGTGACATCCTCGGGATTAATCACTGCCGGATCATTTTGATCACCGGAAGGAAGCCTGAGATCTAACACCGCAAGCTGAGAGAACACCATGTTCAACAGCAATACTGGCACTAGTACAATCATCAGGTTCATAAAGGATGTTACGTTGAGCTCCGCCTCTTCTTTTAATCGCTTATGGCGTCTCATCGGAAGCTAAACCTTTATTGACCGTTATTACCAGGAGTACCGTTTTGGCCAGCTTTACGCTCAGTGATGATGTTAAGAAACTTCACCCCAGCCATTTCGATACTATCAACGATTTCGCTGGTTTTAGTTTGTAGATAACTGTGCATTAACAGCAAAGGAATAGCGGCAATCAAACCGAATGCTGTGGTGTTCATCGCAACCGAAATACTCTGAGACAACAGCGTCGCCTTCTCGGCAGGTGCTGCGTTTGCAACCGCGGTAAAGGCCGCAATCAAACCCATAATGGTGCCTAAAAGGCCCATCAAAGTAGCAATGTTCGCGAGTGTTGCTACGTATTGTGTGCGCTTTTCTAATTGCGGAATTGCTTCCATCAAACCTTCTTCTAACGCGTATTCAATTTCTTCACGACGTTGTGAACCAGGAATGCGAGCGATACCCGCAGCAAAGATATTGCCGATATGGGTATTAGACGAATTGGCGTAATTCAAGGCGCTGCGTAAGTCACGCTTTTGCAACATAGGGAGAAGTTCATCAAAGGCACTGCGGTTTCCTGATTTCTCTTTCAATAGAAAAAAGAAACGCTCCAGAGAAATCGCTAAACCAATCGCCATAATGATCGCGATTGGCACCATGAAGGCACCGCCCTCTTGGAAAAAACGAATGATAGTATCCATGACATCTCCACTTAACTTTTTGTTGTTTTACATGCAATAAACGAGACGCAAAAATCTCGTTAAACTTGGTTATAAAGGCCAGCAATATTAAACAATGCAACGCCTCATGCTTCTGTCTGATTTAACCATTAAATAACAGTTAAAAGAACCGTGAATCACTTCACTTCTAACAATTCTTTCAAACGAGTGAGATGTTCCGGCTTCTCAGTATAAAGTTCACCGTAACGCATCTCGCGCCCTAAACTATCGCGGCTTATTGGCTGAAACCAATGGCGAGAATAACTCGTTACAGGCTCATACAAACGCCCTGTACCTGGAGGTGGCTGCCACGCAGTTACATACAATACGTTTGGATTCTCGCTATTACCTTTAATCGAGATACCTTGCAAACGGACGACACCGTCATCCTCCTCAGCCCAAGTGAGCGAAGAGATCGTTAGGATAAATAAGCTACTTATTAGTATCAGTAAACGCATTATCACTCCTTAGCCGCCTCAGTTCCGGAACGACGTTCCAAATCGGTAATCCAGACATCCAGATTTTTATCATCGCCCAACAATGCTTTTGCCTGTTTGTATTCTGCCAACGCACTAACCAAATCGTTGCGATATAAGTCATACAAAATACCTAAATTATAATGCGCTTCAGCATCTGTAGGATTACACGCAATCGCGGCTTTATAACTTTGCTCGGCCTCGGCAAATAAACCTAATTCTCTTTGTGGTAAGGCTCTCACTCGATGCACAGGGCAGTAAGGCTTAAGCATGACGGGTTGAGCAATAGCTGGTGTATCTGTTTCAGTCTTTTCAGCCGCGCCAGTATCGGTTGGCGCAACAAGTTTTTCCTCAGCAGGCTCCGTGATTTCTGTTCCAGTAGGAATAACGACCTCGGAACCTTCGTCCGTTGGAGGTTCTGCATTTAGCTCCTCCTCCGTCAAACCACTTTCTGATTCCACCACTGCTTGTTCGCCACTCGCTTCTACTGCCATAGTCAGCGAATCATTGGTACTGGGCTCTTGATCAGTCACTGTGTTACCAGCATCAACCGCTTGCCCTGCTATATCGTTAGAGCCGTCAGCGTTTAACGACAACGCTTCTTGCTGTTTTGCCGCCGCTAATTGGACTTCTAATGCTGCATTAATTTCATCCACATGCGCCAAGGCATCCAGACTTGCTTGGTATTCACCGGTGCGGTAAAGAGCTAAACCCAAATTAGTCCAAACACCGGGTAAATCTGGATGCGCTTCAGCAAGCTCCTTCCAAAAAACAACGGCATCTTCGTAATTGCCATCTTGCAACAACACCAAACCATTTTGATACGTAGCCTTTAAACCTTCTGCCAAGGGTTGCGCAGTGGGACTTAAATCTTCAACAACGGCGATAGGCGCTTTTGTTGCGCAGCCCGCAAGAGTGGCCAGCAATAACAGGCTAGCGAATCTGATCAACATACGTCGCTACCTTTTCTGGTTTGTTATATTGACCTGGCATTAACTCAGCCATAGATGAAAAACTCTTTTTAACCCACTGGTCGTATAAACCATCGTAAGTACGGCGAATGTTTGTTTGGTGAATATCAATCGCTGCTTCATCCAGTGGGAAAGCTTGATCTTCTAATAAATACTGATATTCCTCAGCTTCAACCTCATCCATACCTTTGGGTTTTTCCGAAGTCATTAACGCCTTGCTCATTTGTGCGTACATATCTGCAATATGGAATGTTGCCGGAGTCGTAAATTCGAGAACTTCCATTTCTACCGCTTGGGTATAGCGTTTTAACGCACGCTGCATAGGTTCGTTTTTACGCACAATACTCTTAGCTAATGGCAAGGTTATTTTAACTTTTTCAAAGGCTATGCGATCGAACTCAGCGAGTTGAAACGCAGCACTAGATGCTAAATAACGTGAACGCTCTGTTTGTTGGTCTTTACAGTTGCGATGCAAACGAATAATTTTATCTAACCAAAAACGACGCTTATCTTCATCCCCTTGCAGAGCGTAGATCTGATCTAACTTATAATGCGCTTCAATGGCTGGATCGAAAGGCGTTTTATAAGTGTGGGCGTAACGTTTGTACATCACGATCGCATTATCTAGATCATTGGCCTTTTCGAAATACTCAGCCGATTGAAAGCAAGCGATCCGACGTTCATCTTCTTCTTTTGCATCATTTGATAACGTCATCAATTCAAATGCCGCCTTGCGCCACTCGCCTTTGCCTTCGTAAGCAACAATCAATTTACTAGGAATATCTTTTGTCAGTTCATGATTTGGATACTCCTGTCGGAATTTTAACAAGACGCCCTCAGCTCGGTCGTAGTCTTGCATTTCCATCAACAGGGTAGCTGCATCATATTCTGCGTTTACCTTCAATGTGCTTTCTGGCACGACTTCAGCCAAACGTAACCAATGATCTACTGCCTGTTCTGGCGTATCAACTTTCGCCTGTTCACCTTGCTTATAAATTGCCGCTGCCGCCTTTTGACGAAGATCAGCACGCTCTTTACGCGATAATTTTTCGTATGTAGAAGCACTCAACAAAGCGGTCTCCGCTTCATCATAAAACCCCAATTCAAAACTTGAATGACCTTGAACTAACGAAGCGCCATAACGATAACGAGGGGGTAATTCGACACCGGTTTCCTGAGATAACCGAGCGGTAGATAACGCTTGCTCGTAGTACTTATCTTTCAGCAAAGTCTCTGCTGTATTTACCAACACTGTGCCGCGACGCGGGTCGTCTGGAAACTCCGTTACGAAGCGTTTAGCACTGGCAACATTTAGCTGACGCCATTCTAATTCGCGCTCAGGCACTGGCTTATATTTAGCATAGGCAAGTAACGCAGCATATCCGGCCTCGGCCGCATCCTCGTAAAAGGGATATTGATAGGCCACGATTTCATAGTTATTGCGTGCATCGTCGTAACGCTCTAGATCGAACGAAATTTCGGCCAGTAAGAAATGTGCTTTTACGGTATCAGCCGCCTCTGGGAAACTACGAATATACTCACTGTACCAACGAGCGGCTTCGTTAAAACGCTCTTCTTTTTCCGAGCGCTTTTTAGCCGCTTGGGCCCAGCCATGAGAAAAGGTTGCTAGATCCCAAATATATTTTGAAAGCGCAACGGTAATTTCTGCTCGTACTTTAACGTCATGCGACTCCCAGTACGGCGTTCCTACCCCAAAGCGCTCGTTATAAATTTCTTTATGCTTGCGTAATAGCTCAGGATAACCTGCCGTTTCATAGCCTGTAATTAAACGCTCATAATAGCTAGGCGCACGATCTGAATCAGGATAGCGATCAACATAAGCACGCAATGTAGAAGCGGCACTTTTGTAGTATTTCTTTTCGTAATACTGATCCGCTAGCTGGGCATACAGCTTATATTCGTAATAACGAGCACCGTGCTCATCAAAGAAGCGAGCTATTTGATTCCAATCACCTAAGTAATCAAACATGATCGCCATGATACGCAAAGTGTCATTTAACAAATCAAGATCACCGCCCTGCGCAGCTTCGAGCGTCGCCTCATCAGGGAAATGTTCATCAAGCATGCGCACAAAGGCAAGTAGGCTTTCTTCGTAACGTGCTTGTTTGAAAATACTCCAGCCCTGCAGATACTCTGCATCGCGGTAAAAACGATTGGCAGCGGGACCTACGCTGATAAGTGCCTGATAAGCGGCCTCGGACATTTCATAATCACCAGCCGCATAAAGCAACTGACCTAAACGAAATTGTGCTTCTAAATAATAAATAGAGCGGGGGTACCGTTTAACCAACTCTTCTAAAACGCTAATCGCTTGATAAGGTTGACCAGCTAATGAATATGCCTTGGCCAATTGATAATAAATAGCGTCATTATCGACACGATCAGGAAACGCTTTCAGCAAATTCTCGTAGTCGTCAATTGATGCTTTGGCTAGGATTCGATCTTCGGCCAAAGCAGCTTCATCATCGACAACTCGCTCCATTCGGATTTCGTCAGATTGTAATTTCAAACCGGCGATACGGTGAGCAACACGCACTCGCATTTCAGGATCAGTCGCCACCGCCAAATAGGATTGATAATACCGTACTACATCTTCATGACTAACATCGATAGGCTCGTTAGAGACCGATCGTACTTTAAGGCTACCAATATCAGCGATGCGTATCGTTTTATCACTACGGCTAAATAAACTACAACCGCTAGTGACCAAGGTCGCAGAAATGAGAATCAACGATAAAAAGTATTTCATTTATCGCCTCCTGCGGATCGCATTTTACGCTGCAGGGAGTCGTCGTATAAACGCGCAATCGCTAGGCGTGACTGAGCTAAGTACTCATTTAATCGTGCGCGCAATGTCGTTAAATACTCGTCGGTCATCGTCTGCAAATCATCGAGTTGACGTTGGTGTAATTCTTCCACTTGAGCCAATTGAATATTCAATGATTGTTGTAGCCTAGTAACGCGTTCGGGGAATCCTTTCCAGCTACTATCTGCCCATTCTAACGATGTACGCGTGTTCTCAACTTGAACTAACAATTGCTCAGTAACAGCGCGGAGTTTCCAATGATGACGCGTAGTATCCCAACGGCGTTGCGGCTCTTGCTCATAAATATTCCAGAGCTGAATACCGCGCATTCTGCGCCAGCGCTCTTTATAAGGAGCCAAATCGCGCGTTGGAGTACCCACTTTTGATAAATACGATACGTTAGGGACAACATTACGAAGTAAATCAATATTCTTATGTTCAGATTCAGATGCATAAGCAAACACCGCTTCATCTTCAGCCATCAAGCGGTCTTGCACGGCTAAAGTACGGCGCAGTAAATCCATGTGCTGTCGCTCTAATGCAGCCAGTCGCTCTTTTCCGCCCATATTTTGTAATGTTTGCTGGCGAACAACCAATACATCCTGCCATAGCTCTAAATCATGTTTCTGACGTTGTAAATCGTGCTCCATGCGGTCGAGATCATGTAGCCTAGCCAAGCGTTCAACGAATGCTGGCTCGTCGATTAACCCCTGAGCAAAAAGTGCAACCGGCGTGTCAGGAACATCTGCAAGGCGCTGACGCTGCCATCCCCAACCTTCACTTTGATTATCTAACTGCCAGTGGAGTATCCACTCGTGAATCTGAACAGGATCACGAAAACTGTCGAGCGCTTCTAGCATATTAACAATTTTTGCTTCCGCACTCGTATAAGCCTGCACCGACTCATTAGTAGCTTCAATTAATTCCAATGTATGAGGAACAGCAAGAAAAGACTCAATGACCGCTGGCTGAAATCCATCATATTGCTGCTGCAATATCCGCCAAGGCTGAAGCGCATCCTCATAGCGCCACTGGCCTAGTAAATTCCAACCATAGTGCAATAAGCCGGGCGCTGAAAACACAGACTCCAAACTCATTTTTTGAAAATAATCATTAGCCATTTCTGGCTTGCCGTTATCCATCGCAGAAAGCCCTGCGACCAATAAAATCCGGTCACGCAGAGCATTGCCTTCTTTATTTTTTGGGAGATAAAAAATGCTATCCGCGATCAAACGTTCTAAATCTCGACTACCGAAATTTTGTCGAATCATTACTAAAATAAGGTTATAGCGAGCTATTCCTGTCCAAATGCTTTCATCGGCCATAGACCTTAAAACAACACGAGCATCGCTAATCCGACTTTGTAGCGATAGGCTTGAGACCAAGATAGAGTATGTCTCTTGTAAGTTACTCTGGGTTATTTTCGGGTCAGCCTGTAGAGCATTACGAGCGCTAATTTCTGCGCGTTCCCACTCACCTAAATCGTACCAACGTTTGGCAAGGTAATACCAAGAATCCCCACTTGCTGTGGTTGTCGTAATACCCGCATTAAAAAATGCTTTTTCAGCCTCATCTTCTAAACCCAGCGCCAATAACATAGCCGCACGCATAACCTCAGCTTCTTGTTCTGGGCTCTCATCCGTTTCGCGCAAATCTTTCCAGGCCGCTAACGCAGCAAGACCTTCGTGATAGTCACTGGTTAAATAATGATAATAATAGTTTCCGCGCAATAAACGCTCTTCAGCACTGGCACCGTCATCAACTTCATCAAAATCGAAATCGACGTCCAATAAACCATCCACGAGGTCATCTGCCTGCACTGAAGCAAGCATCGACATTGTCACAACAAAAACGAGAAAAAGTAATCGCATTGGTTTACCAGTACTTCAACTGTACCCGGGCACTTTGCCGCTCTTCAAAATCCTGAATTACTAATTCAGTCAACAGTGGCTTACTGGTTTTTTCGACGATATCTTCCGCAATCAGCTCACGCCCTTGACCGAGATGATCGACTCCGCGAACAACGGCACGAACAGTGTGTTTACCTGGAGACAAATTAACATCGCCTAATGGCTGTACTGCTCCCATACGTAAAGCCTTAACTTGACGTTCGGTATAAATGTGTTGAATTTGAGATTCACCATCAACGCTTAATTCAATCGACAACGGTTCAAAATACTCCCCATGAGATAAGGATAAATGAAAGGCCGCACGCGTCGTTGCAGGACTCAATAAATCTTTTTCTAGTTGATATAGATCTTTGTTCAATTCCAACACTGATTGTTTAACACTTTCTACGTCTTGGCGAATAGCAGCATCCTCTGCGTTCGCATACGTACAAGTTAATAAAAATAAAACACTAAAAAATAACTTCATTAAAATATCTCCGGACCTTATTGGTCGCGCACATCAGAAATCCAGCGCATCATCGTAGCTTCAACTTCACCGTAACTTTCATCTAGATCACCTATAATTAAATGATCCAATACCCCGTCGGGACTGATTAACATAACCGCTGGACGAGGTTCAAATAACCAAGATTGCTGCCATTTTGCTTCATAACGTAAAACCGGCAAACGCATCTTAGGTGGTTCATCGTCGCCTTCCGGCACCCATACAAACCAACCCAATAATCCATCAATTTCCAAACTTTCAGCCAGCAATTGGTAGCGCGCAAGTGTCTCAGAACATGCATTACAGCGATCTAGCCAAATCAACATCAAGGGCTGTCCACGCACCTCGGTTAAACGCTGGCCAAAACCGTTGACCGAGAGCATGGTGAAATCATCAACCTTATCACCAGGCTTTAACGTTTCTAATGCGCTGGCCGGTAACGCCAGCAATATTAGTAGTAAATACCGAACGACATATTCCATTGAATCCCCTCGTTAGCGCCTAGCGCTTTCAAGCGCTGATCATCAACTCGATATTGACGTGTACCAAAGCTGTACCAGTAATTCGTTGTATTTAGCTGCCACGACAGACCAAGTGCAGTGTAACGGCCACGGGTATCGCCCGTTTGCTGACTTCCCATCGCAACCTCAACCGCCATTAACCAAGGAAAGGTGTAATCACCGAACGTGCTCGCAGTACCTTGTAACAAGGCATAACCGACACCCGCAGTAGCAAGTAATACCTGCTCTCGCTCTTCCAATACCAAGCCTTTATCAAGGCTAAAATCAAAAAAAGAACTGAAGCCTAACTCACCAGTGACATACCAGCGCTCTCCGGCAAAGTAGCGCGCTGATAAATTCAAACCGGGTTTTAATTCGTCTTTTTCAGCTACGGTATTACTAAAGCCAATACCTATGGTGCCGTGCTGACGCTCAACAGAATCTAAATCTTCTAGCCCTGAGTATTTGACCTGAGGGTCGTAAATATCGGTACTGGATCGCTCAGCTGAAGCTGTCGATGCGAAAAAAAACGCACATAAAGCAACAGCAGTAGAAAACTTCATAGCCTTAACTTCCACGCCAACGACACAGAGGAATGATTCACCATGTCAGAATCTAGAGAAATATTGGTGCCGACTCGTAAGGCGACATCTAAGTAACGCTCCGCAGCCCAGACAACCTCAGCGGACACAAGCGCCAGCGGAACAATCTCATCGGTGTCTGAATTCCAATGGTTACTTCCGCCATATTCACTGCCTACCCCGACGGAGGCAGAGCCGAGCACTTGAAAATTTAAAATACTGCCGATCTGTCGAGTTAACCCGACTTCACCAATTGACCAACCAAAAGCGCCATGATCTGACACGGTATAACGACCGAATAGATCCTGATCATGCAAGGGTACGACCGCACCGAAACCTAAGGCGGATTCACTATTCCAATTGAGTTCTAAACGCCAATCACTTGGACGAGCATCGTTACGCAACTGCCACATTTGAGCAACGCTGACGCTTTTAACAAGATGAAGTTCTGATAGAGGTAGCCAGCCTTGTTTGCGACCATCACTGAGCAATAACCAGTCGCCACGAACGGCAATAGGATCCATGACATGATCGCTAGATACTTCGAATACAATAGGGTACGCCGCACCAGGCCCCTTATGGAGTCGTACGTATTCAATTTCTGCCTGCGCAGTTGAAGTCCATAGAAGTACAAGCGTGTTCAGTAACACGGCTACTATTGACGCCTTCAGATGTTGGCTAAACGCCACAACCGGCATATTTACCGCCCTATTCTTGTTATTTTTATGGGAGCGTCCATGCCGATCAATCTTGATTTTAAGATACGGTACATCACTTCCCCATATAAATTAATCGCTCAATAGTAACTTTCTAAAACCTTTACTTACTGAGAAATTTCATCGCATTCTCCAAACCAGTAAGGGTTAGAGGATACATTTTATCTTTTACGATCTCGCGAATTGCTCCCAAAGAACCACCCTGCCCCCAGTGTGATTCTGGTGCTGGATTCAACCAGACCATTTTTTCGTAGTGATCGGACATACGCTGCATCCAAACCGCCCCCGGCTCTTCATTCCAGTGCTCGACACTACCACCTGCATGAGTCACCTCGTATGGGGCCATCATGGCATCACCCACAAAGATAACGCGGTAATCACTGCCATATTTGCGCAAAATGTCCCAAGTTTCTGTGCGCTCGTTCATACGACGGATATTATTTTTCCACACGCTCTCGTACAAACAATTGTGGAAATAAAAGGTTTCCATATGTTTGAACTCGGTACGGGTCGCGGAAAATAACTCTTCACATACGCGAACGTGAGGATCCATAGAGCCGCCAACATCAAAAAACAGCAGCACTTTAACGGCATTGTGACGCTCAGGCACCATTTTAATGTCAAGAAAACCAGCATTTCTGGCAGTTGAGCTAATGGTATCACCCAAATCGAGCTCATCTGCCGCGCCTTGACGGGCAAATTTGCGCAATCGGCGCAACGCTACTTTGATATTACGCGTACCTAATTCGATACTATCGTCTAGATCTTTGTAATTGCGCTGTTCCCAAACTTTAATCGCTTTCTTATGTCGCGACTGCCCTTGATCAATACGAATGCCTTCGGGGTTGTAGCCATTGGCTCCGAATGGCGATGTGCCGCCGGTGCCAATCATCTTGTTGCCGCCCTGATGACGCTTATGTTGCTCTTCAAGGCGTTTCTTAAATTCTTCGATGACCTTGTCTAGGCCGCCAAGCGCTTCGATTTTATCCATTTCTTCTTTCGACAGCATGCGCTCGAACTCTTTACGCATCCATTCGGCTGGAATCTTTGCGTCTTCCATCATAGAAGGCAATGAGTCCAAGCCTTGGAAATAAGCGCCAAACGCTTTATCGAACTTGTCGTAGTGTTTTTCGTCTTTGACCAAGCACAGGCGCGCTAACGCGTAAAACTCGTTCATATCGGCAAAGGCAACATGTGCCTGTATCGCATTAACGAGATCTAGGTATTCCCTAACAGAACAAGGCACCTTGGCACGACGCACAGTCTCGAAGAAATCGATTAACATTGAATTAGCCTTTGCGACGGCTCATGAACGCGAGCTTTTCTAGTAACTGCACATCTTGTTCGTTCTTAACAAGCGCACCGTACATAGGTGGAATCGCCTTGCTATGATCTTTATTGCGCAGCACGTCAACGCCTACGTCATCCGCCATCAACAGCTTCAACCAATCGATCAACTCAGAAGTTGAAGGTTTTTTCTTCAAACCGGGGACTTTGCGCACGTCAAAGAATACATCCAGTGCTTCACGTACAAGATCCTTCTGAATGTGCGGATAATGCACATCAACGATGGCTTTCATGGTATCGCGATCAGGGAAGTCGATGTAGTGGAAGAAACAACGACGTAAGAATGCATCCGGCAGCTCCTTCTCGTTATTACTCGTGATCAAGATAATTGGACGATGCGTAGCGACGACACGCTCTTGAGTTTCATAAACAAAAAACTCCATTTTATCGAGCTCTAGCAATAAATCGTTCGGGAACTCAATATCGGCCTTATCAATTTCGTCGATCAAAAGCACTACTGGTTTATCAGCAGTGAACGCTTCCCACAACTTACCTTTAATAATGTAATTAGAAATATCGTGGACTTTGTCGGTACCAAGCTGAGAATCACGTAAACGTGACACAGCATCGTATTCATATAGCCCCTGGTGGGCTTTAGTTGTGCTTTTGATGTGCCACTGAATCAAATCAGTACCCAGCGATGTAGCCAGCTGTTCTGCCAACATGGTCTTTCCAGTGCCAGGCTCACCTTTTAGCAACAACGGGCGCTGCAAGGTAATAGCTGCATTTACCGCCATTTGCAGATCGGGCGTTGCAACGTACTCACCAGTCCCCTGAAATTTCATAGCTACCTCTGTTTAAGCTTCATCAAAACAGGCCAGAGTATAAGGATGCCAGTGGCACTCAGCAAGGGACTGACCATATTACTCTTCGCTGCACTCAGCAATTAGGCAAACAGAGACCTGAGATCGGTGCGCATTTTGGCCAGTTTAAAAAAAACCGCTTGTGAATCAATCACAAACGGTTATTTTTTAGCCTAGCTCGGGATGTCATCTCATATAAATATGACTCTCTCGATTACCCCTTGTTTAATGGGTCGTCGTCATCGCCAAACGGATCTTTATCATCATCGTCGGCCTTTTTGAGCTCGTCCTCAGCATCAAACTCACCCCAATCATCACCGTCTTCGGTATTATCAGCTCCGTCTTCAGGATCAATCGCAAAGTCGTCCGCCGCAACATTGATATTGGTATCACTCCCCATCGAGGTTGGCGCCCTTCCTCCTGCTGGAATTTCTTCTTCACCATCCGTCTCAAAATCATCAAAATCGCCGGCTTCTAAATCTGCATCATCCAGTTCGCCGAGATCCAAATTTGCTGGAACTGCACGCTCTGCCTCGCTGGCACTTCCGGCTTTCTTGCGACTAAACCACCAGTAACCAGCTCCACCAACAATAGCAAGATTGGTAATACCCAACAGAAGATAAATCCACCAAGCAATACCTTCATCTTCCTCTACAACCTCAACTTCAGTTTGTTCGGCATATTTATCTGCCAAGTCAGGTACTACCGGCTCTGGGATAGGCAATTGTGGCGGAACTTGCGCATCCACTTCCTCTGGTGGCAACTGCGCTTCTACCTCGTTCTCAGTTTCGACAACAGGAGCCACTGGCTCAGCCATCGGCTCCGTCTGAATCGGCGGAGCAACGTCTATTGGCGCAGTAACAACCCCTTGTAATGGAAAGTCGACAACAATAGCCTCAGGTTTACTCTTGAATGTTTTTCCGCCCTGAGAAACTCCGCGAATATTGATGGTTATCTCGTAACGCCCGTCACCTTTTTCATTAGTAAGATCGAGAACCCATTTCTGGTCGGGTGCGCTGTATTCCATGTTTTGAATAACAGAACTTCCGTCTGGACTAGCAATTTTGGCTATGATGCGACTTAAACCGGTATCAATAGAATCTCCCTGTGGAGTCACAGTAATAAGAACACGCTGTTGATCCGGAAAAGGTTCTGTTTCTACTTTCAGCGGCTCAGCAAGTACCGCTGTTAACACTTGTCTGCGCTGAAATGTACGACCGATAGCATTGACTTCAATGCGATATTCTCCGGGCATCGACAACCGGCTCATGGTTTCGCGAAACACACCTTCAGGGGGCAGGTTTTCAGGGTCAGATAGCAGCTTACTACCCGTGCGGCCATCAGGAGCGGTAACCTGCATGCTAATATCGGTCAATTGCAACACCGCTGGTTCAGTAACGACCTCACCTTCATTCACCAGCGCTATGTTCATATCAATCGGAGCACCGGAAAATAGATTAGCGGGAACACCCGATACCGACAGTTTTAAATCAGATAAAATTTGCACTCGATTATCTGGGTCGACATCTGCGTCGACAGACCACTCACCGGCTTCTGGGCCAGAAACAGTAATCAAATCGAAGTTTAAATCATGATGCCAACGCACATTGTCTTGGTTATCAGCAACGGCTTGGTTAATAACGGCGCCAGAGGGTGAAATTAATTGTGTCTCTCGCCCTGAAGTCCCCCTAAAAATAAGGGCAGTAAATTCTTCAATACTCGAATCAATATCAAAATGATTGTTAGTTAGCGGTACTTGTTCGGCAGGAACAGCGCGATCAAACGCTTTTAAAAACGCTGGCATCAAATCGTCGGCTGTATTGGCCTGCAGGAACAGCCCGTCGGTCTCCATTGCAATTTGTTGCAAGGTTTCTAGATCTGCGGCGTTCGACAATGCCAAAGTATGAATTTTTGCTCCAGCCTCAATATATTTCGGCAAGACTTCTTTTATTAGTCGTTGTCTTTCAGCCGAGTTCACCTTTGTGGTGGGGTCACCGCCCGATTTATCCATATCGATACGGCCGTCAGTTAGCAAAATGACCGTATGTTGATAACCGCTATCAGGGGCCATTTGCCACAATGCCTTATCTAAGGCGTCAACAAGGTTGGTATTAAGCCCGGCAGAGTTTATTTCAGAGGATTTTGCTTTAGCATTGCGCCGCCAACTGGCATTAACGGTATCCAGTGGCACTAACATGTTGACGTAGCGACCAAAAGTCCAAACGCCCGCACGGCTATTATCAGGAAGTAGTTCGACTAGCAGATTAAGCGCCGGGCGGCGCAAATTCTGCGGGTCGGTGTCTTTCATACTGCCAGAGATATCAATAATTATCCTGACATCCCCCGGCTGAGTGTTTTGCTCAGCCGCCGTCGCTTGATTGGCAACAAACAGCAGGAGTGACAGAATCACTCCAGTCAGTCTCATACAGCGCACCATAAGCTCTCCGGCGGATTTAAATTAGAGACTGGTCTCAAGTACACGACGACCTTTCTCTGTAATGTGCCAACGCACACCATCTTTTCCACTCACCTTACCTGCCAAGCTACGCGAAGTAAGCACCTGCAAGGTTTTTAATACAGTAACCTCCTCTTGGTTAGCTTCACGGCAAACACCCGCCAACGAACGGAAAATAAAACGACCGTTAGATAAGATTTTCAATACTTGCCCTGAGGTAATATCCAAGTCGGTACTGGCTTGAGTAATTTGCGGATCTAAACTCGCGGTATCATGTTCGGTTTCGGTATCAATCAAAGGTAATAATTCGCTTTGAATAATACGAAGATTTTGTTCAACCTCTTCTGAACGCTGACGCGCACTGTGCGCTTCGTTCAAAATACGATCGGACATGTTATCGATAAAGAATCGACTCAAAAGTGCTGACACCAAACAGAAACCGGTAAAGATGAGCAACTGTGACGGATCACCCTGGCTCTCTAAAACCAATTCGCTATTGACCATATCCAGCACCACAGGCACTAGGAAAGATGCACCAACCCCAACCACTAAAAAGCGTGGCAAGCTTGCCGCGTCAGGATCTTTGTCACCGTACAGGTAATAGTTTACTAAGCCGCCGAAAATACCAGCCAACAGCATAACTGTTGCGAGAATAAATATATGATTTGCCATGGTCCCAACCTCTCGTTCATTGATTCGGTAACGCCCCAAATCCTATGAACAGCTCCCCTGATAGATATTTACGTTAGTGCGGTATCGGAAATTCAGACGCGATACGCCATGAAATCAACAACACCTGCCTAAATAAAACTAGCAAAGTTTTACTGGTTAGCCAGAAAAGTAATAAATAAATCAGTTAACCGATCATTTATTAAACAAGCGAGCAGTAAAAAAGAAAGAAAATCAGAGAGATTGATGAAATAAACAAGAAGAAATTGGCGGCCGAAAGATAGGATTTACCGCCTAGACTAACGACGCCACTACAGGCGTCGTTTCAGATAAAAACGACTATACTCCAGCTTCTGAGTCGTCGCTGACATCTTTCATGCGGATAAGAGAAACCAATAAGCCCACCCCCAACACGACAGCACCAATAGCCAATGCGGCTGCAAACCACGGAATGCAGTAGTTAATAGACTCTGGCCCACTGATTAAAAACGTAAAGGCAACCACAAGAAAACCTGGCGCCCAATACATAGAACCCTGTTCAATAGGAACCGGCGTAAAGATAAGCACCGCACCGATCAAACTGAATAAGTAGTAGCCGACACCCGGCGTTTTCACCCAAAAAAGTAATTTTCCCCAGCACCAATACGCCACTAGCGCTGAAACTAAATACAACAGCCAAAATTGGCCATACGTTATTACACTATCCACGTTATGCTTTCCATATGATGCGATCTTGCCAATCGTCTTCGTCAATTAAATTGTCGGCTATGCCCTTGTTGCGCATCGAAATTCCAGCTTCATGTACCGACTCTTTCGTACCTGAAATCAGAGGATGCCAATCATACAACGGCTTTTTTTCCGCCAGTAAACGGTAGGCGCAGGTTTCTGGCAGCCAAAAAAAAGTCTGAGCTTGATCCGGTGTTAACCAAACGCAACTAGGCACGAGCGTATTGCGTTGCTGGTATTCTGTGCATTGGCAATTGTTCGTATCTAAATAACGGCAATGAACATCGGTGTAATATACCTCGCCGGTTTCATCGTCCTCGAGCTTATGTAGGCAGCACAGCGCACAACCATCGCACAACGACTCCCATTCAGAAGACGTCATTTCACCCAGCGTCTTGCGCTCCCAAAAAGGTTGATGGCTCATTCTTTATCAATTTTGCAAAATAGATCGAGTAAGTAAGGTTCTTTTGCCGGTGGCATTTGCAAGTAGTACCCCTTTTCTTCGAGCGCTGCTAACACTTTTTCTGTATCCGCTCGGCCAAGCGATTTTTCTGGAGTTAAGATCATGGTCATTGCTAACTCTGGCTTGCCAAACATGGTCATTAACTCTTCAGGTACGCGAGTAAATGCATCTTTACGCGTGACGTATAGATACATTTCGTCTTTCTTTTTTGTCTTGAAGACGTCGCACAAAATTTTACTCATGATTGCTTTTTTCCACTTTGCTCGCAGCTACACCCTGCGTCATCATTAACAATAAAGTTTGGCCAATTACATCCTTACGCCACCCACTTAGCACTTCGGGAAGCTGGTATTGACCGTCGTGATACCCAGAGCGCACTACAAATTCAAGTGCGCGTTTATTAGCCAACAGCTCAGTCGGTATATTGAGCTGCTCGGCCGTGAGCGTCACGGCATCTTTTAGATCTTTCATCGATTGCGCGGCGATCGGAGATAAGGGACGATCAAGCTGCTCTGGCCAAAAGGCCTCATCTTTAGTCATCGCCGTTTCGACAATTTTCAACAAAATATTGCCAGCGTCACGAACGATCGGCGGCTTAACACCTGCCTTCACCAATTGATCGCGATTTTTAGCCTTAAAACGCGCGATATTCCACAGTGAATTATCATCGACAACCTTATTTCGTGGAACATCACGATTACGTGCTTCTTGTTCGCGCCATACAGTCAGTTGCTGCAATATATATTGCTCTTGCGGGCGCAACTTCCAAGCCAACTTAACCTTGCGATACAAGGCTAGATACGAATCATCAATCTGATCAGATGCGTCGAGTAAACGCGTACAGTCTTCCGCTAGCCACTCTTCTCGCCCGAGATCTCGCAACTGCTGACGCAATACGGGGTACAGCTGATACAAGTAATGAACATCTGCCACCGCATAATCTACTTGCTCTGGACGCAGAGGACGATGCAACCAGTTGGAGCGCGTTTCTTCTTTGGGTAGATCAATCTCTAGCAATGCCATCACTGCGCGCTGGAAGCCCATAGAGCCCCCATGCCCCGCTAGTGCTATGCCTAGTTGACTGTCCGCCAATGGGCGCGGAATAACGCCGGTCAAACGTCGACAAACTTCTAAATCTTCGGCGCACGCGTGAAATACTTTCAGTACAGTAGGCGCCTGCAACACCTCAACAAACGGGGTCCAATCCTTGATCAATAAAGGGTCAATAAGGTAACAACCCTTCTCGCCCGCTATTTGAATTAAACCCGCTTGCGGATAAAACGTCGTCGTTCTTACAAATTCGGTATCAACGGCTAGGTAGTCTTCTGTCAGCCATTGTCGACAGGCATCAGTCAGAGCGTCGTGATCTGCAATCCACAGTGGCTCCGGTATATCAAGGCGGCTCATTTAGCCCCTCCAATCATCGGTTGCGCTATGAAATCGCTAAACGACTGCATGAACGTATGAGAATCCAATAAAAAACGCTGTAGATATTGTGCGGTAACATCTCCTTCAACAGAGCCGGTTAACAGCAAATATACTGTGTTCGGTTTTATGCTACTTACGCGCTGTTGCAAGGCAGCCAACGGTAGTTGCGAAGGCCCAACACCAGCAACAGGCGATAGCACGCCGTGCAAAACAAATAATTGTCCCGAATAACCCAGATCACAAAGTATTTGCGCCTGCTCCAACTCAGCAACAACCGCCAAGCATTCATGCCCCCGCGCGAGGTCATCACACACCGAACAATGATCTTCGGATATGTATATCTGGCAACGTTCGCAAGGGCGGATGCTCAGCAATGCCGACTGCAAAGCCTGCGCAAGCTCATCACCACCGGCTCGGTTTAAAGCCCAGCGCGCCATTCTGCCTGCCGCTCGCTCGCCAATTCCCGGAAGAGAATCGAAGGCGCTGACTAGAGCTTTGTATTCCGCTGGCAACTTCATAAATAACGCGTCGGCTCTGATCTTAGAATGGCAGCTTCATACCTGGCGGTAGACCCATTCCAGCAGTCATCTTCGACATCTGCTCTTGATTGTTTTGTTCTATTTTACGTACTGCAGCATTGACAGCAGCAGCTAGTAAATCTTCTAACAGCTCTTTATCTTCACTCATGATGGAGTCGTCTAACTCAACGCGCTTAACATCATGGCGACCATTCATTGTCACTTTCACTAAGCCGGCACCAGACTCACCGGTAACTTCGGCTTCGGCCAATTCTGCTTGGGCTTTTTGCATCTGCTCTTGCATCTTTTGGGCTTGCTTCATTAGGTTGCCCATTCCACCTTTAATCATACAATTCTCCTAACAATCGATTAATTAACTAACCGGACGGATGGTTTCTTCAACAACTGCACCACCCATTTCCGACAAAATATGATTGACCACAGGGTCGGATTCAATTGCCTGCTTCGCCGCATAAAATGATTCGGCATGCAGGCGCTGACGTCTTTGCTCTGGAGTCTCGCCTCGCGGTGAAACCAACTCCATCTCAATACGCACATCAGCAATCAATGCACTGAGTGCATCTTGGATTCGTAGGCGCTGAGATTCATTAAATAATGCCCCTTGCGCCGGATCGACATCAAAACGCAGCACGCCGTCAGCAATTTGTACTAAAGCACTGTTGCGTGCGATTGCCATCGGTAATCCCGCAAGCTTGAGACGGTCAACCCATTGCCACCAGGTATGCGGCTGTAATTCGGGCAGTTCGCTTTGCTCAACCGTGTCGACAGATACCGTATCAGTTGCAACCATTGTACCGCGCTGCTCCGCTACCGGTATAGCCGAGGCTACAGAAGTGGCAGGCACATCCATCAACGAGGTCGCCATACCGCGCGCAATTGGTTTATTTTCTGACCCCGCTTCTTGCGATGGATTACTCCAAGGCACACCCATGCTGTCTTCGGGTGTGACGCCATCAAGGCTATTAGCTGAAACGTTAGATGCAGGCTCGCTAGAAAATGCTGGCACATCATCAAAACGGTCGGATGAATTTGCCAGAGGGGGAATCGCATCAGACTCAACACTCACAGGTTGTTCTACCTGCACTGCCTCTTCTACAGCGACCGGTGCTGCTTCCGGCACAATTGGTACGGAGGGCTCTAATCGACTAACGGTGTCGGCTGCTACAGGAATAGTCTCAGCTTCGTTAGCCGTACCAGCTGCACTGAGTACATCAGGCTGTGACGTTAGGGTCTTTTTTTTTTCAGTTGCCACTTGTAGGGCACTGACTAAATCGAGTTCTGGAACCACATCTGGCGCAGGCCGGAAAGCCAGCATGCGCAGCAATACCATCTCAAAACCTTGGCGCGGCTCTGGTGCCATGGCTAAATCTTTTCGACCCTGGAGGGCAATCTGATAATACAGCTGTAAATCTTCTGGCTGCATAGCCATACCAAGCTTCAATATAGCATCACGATCACCTTGCGAGTTCTCGATAGCATCTGGCACCACTTGCGCTAAAGCGGCACGGTGCCAAATATGCAACAACCCCTGCAACACTTCATCGAAATCAGGTCCGTGTTCCGCCATTGCGGCCACTTCATTCATAACCTCAGCAGCGTTCGCTTTTGCCATAACCTCCGCCATCTTAAACAGACGACCGCGATCCATGGTGCCTAACATAGCGTTTACCTGCTCTTCGCCAACAACACCCTCGCCATAGGCAATAGCTTGATCGGTTAGGCTTAAGGCATCGCGCATACTGCCCTGAGCGGCACGTCCTAGCGACCACAGAGCAGGTTCTTCGTATTGAAACTTCTCTGCGTCTAGCACCCGTGCGAGATATTCAACTATCCGCTCAGGTGTCATGTTTTTGAGGCTGAACTGTAAACAACGCGACAGAATAGTCACCGGCAATTTTTGCGGATCTGTAGTTGCTAACAAAAATTTAACGTGCGCTGGTGGCTCTTCTAGAGTTTTCAGCAAAGCATTAAAACTGTGCGAAGAAAGCATGTGCACTTCGTCGATCAGGTAGACCTTAAAGCGACCACGGGTTGGTGCGTACTGAACGTTATCAAGCAGTTCGCGAGTGTCTTCAACGCGGGTGCGAGAAGCAGCATCCACTTCTATAAGATCGACAAATCGGCCTTCTGCAATTTCTTTACAAGAACCGCAAACACCGCAAGGTCGGGCACTAACGCCTTCTTCGCAGTTCAGGCATTTAGCAAGAATTCGAGCGATGGTAGTTTTGCCAACACCACGGGTGCCTGTAAATAGATAGGCATGGTGTAGGCGGCCTTCGTTTAAGGCATTGATGAGTGCTCTTAGCACGTGCTCTTGACCCACCATTTCGTCAAAGAAACGTGGTCGCCATTTACGCGCAAGTACCTGATAACTCATTGAAATTTTAAAACCCAAGGTTGACCGATAGGTCGCATAATACCTTGTAGAGCAGGGAAAGTCAGGGGAATTTGGAGATGACCTCTACCAGCCACACCCCGGCACACGAGATAACCGCTACCGTTGCTCCCTTCCGGGCCTGGCGGGGTTCGCGGTGTATCGTTGCGAGGGGACCGGCAGAGGCCACCATAACGTCTTGAGCTAGCTCAAGAGGCCGGTACAGTATCCAAAACTCACATTGAAATCAAGTAGTTATGAAAGCCTATAACAGCAAATTAGTTACATGTGCAGCCATTGGCGCAGCGCTTCATTGATAATATCCGCTCGTGCAAGCCCAAGCTCTTCTGCGGCTTCGTCAACTCTGGCAACAACATCAGCCTGCAATTTCACTTCTAAGCGGTGAAAGCCAGATTGCTTATCACGCATACGCTGCGAGCGCTTGTTATACCGCGACTGCTGCACCCTATCGTACGGGTTACTTCTAGGCCTGCCTGGTCGGCTAGGCGAAAACAGATCCATGGTGGTTCTGTCTTCAGGTTGAATAGACATCCGCACTCCTCTTAGCAAAAACGCGGCAATTATCGCCAGCAAGAAATGAAAAGCAACGCTAAGTGACAGGTTTAGTCTTGCCAATTACAAATCGGCGCAATACTGTTGAGGCATAGTTTCAAAAGAATCAGCAAATACATGACAAAAAATACGCAATTAACTGCCGCACAAGTTACCCAACACATCGACATCAACGCACTTAACTTCGAAACAACCGCCAATCTAGAAACCTTTCATGGGGTACTCGGCCAAGATCGAGCTGTTAACGCCATTCAATTTGGCGTTGCGATGCAACGACCTGGCTATAATATTTTCGTCATGGGCGACACGGGCACAGGCCGTTCATCCTATGTCCGCGATTATTTAAAGAGCGAAGCCAAGCGTCAGCCGACACCGGATATCTGGTGTTACATGAACAACTTTAAAAATCCGCGCGAACCAAGAGCACTGGCGTTATTACCGAATGAAGCGAGCGAATTTCGCAAACTGATCAATGAATTAATTGATCAATTACTAGCCACATTTCCGGCTGCGCTAGAACACCCTGCCTATCAACAAAAAAAATCAGCAATTGACTACGTATTTAATCGTCGTTACGACAAAGCCATCGAATCTGTCGAACGTGAAGCACATAAACGGGGGGTTGCGGTTTATCGAGATTCCAATGCTATTAGCTTTACACCAATGCGCGAAGGCAAGGCTCTGGATGAAACCGAATTTGCACAACTCAGCGAAGAAGAGCGCGAAACCTTCCATAATGATATTGCCGAATTAGAGCAAATGCTCAGCGATCAATTGTCGGAATTACCGCAATGGAAACGCGAAAGCAGTAATGAATTACGCAGTTTAAACCAAGAAACCATTCGCGATGCGATTACTCCCCTGTTGGCTCATATCCGTAAAGATTTTGCTAGCCACGAACCTGTGATGGAGTATCTCAATGAAATGGAAGAATACCTACCAAGCTTAGTATTGGAGGAATTAGTCGAAGAGCGCATTATGGATTTGCGTGAAGAATACGCAAAGCGCAGCAGCTTAGAAGAATCCCTATTACCGAACATTGCAACACATCACAACCCAGATAGCGGCGCTCCTGTTATTTATGAGCCGCACCCAAGCTACGCCAATTTGTTTGGTCGCATTGAATATGCCAGTGAACAAGGCGCGCTGGTCACCAACTACCAACGTGTTTGTCCCGGTGCCTTACATAAGGCGAATGGCGGTTATTTAATGCTTGATGCCGATAAAGTATTAGGCGAACCGTTAGTATGGGAAGCACTAAAACGAGCACTGCAATCACACGAGCTAAAAATGGACTCGCCCTATTCTGAAATGGGCATTTTAAATACAACATCACTACTACCTGCGGTTATTCCTCTCGAATTTAAACTGGTGTTAATTGGCTCGCGTAATATCTATTACCTACTTCAGGAATACGACGAAGACTTTAAGCGCTTGTTTCGTGCTGTCGTCGATTTCGATAACGACATTACACTGACTGAAGATCATTTAGTGGCTTATTCGCAACTGTTAAAAAGCCGCGTCGAAGAACAAGGTTATAGCGATTTAGATCGTGCCGCAGTGGTACGCATGGTGCGTTACAGTGCCCGCTTAGCAGAGCAACAAGACGTATTAAGCGCGCGTGTTGGTGAACAATTTGATTTATTGGCTGAAGCGAATTTTATTCGCCTAATGGCTAAAGATGAATTAATCCAACCGATTCATATTGACCGTGCACTCGCCGCAAAACAAGAACGTACAGGGCGCGTATACGACAAACTTTTTGAGCAAATGCTCGACGGAACCGTTCTATTAGAAACCAGCGGCGAAGCCATCGGTAAAATAAATGGCCTTACCGTAATGTCTCTTGGTGATACCAGCTTTGGTTCGCCAGCCCGCATCACTTGTACCGTGTACCCAGGCAGCAAAGGCGTTGTCGATATTGAACGCGAGGTATCCCTCGGCCAAGCAATTCATTCCAAAGGCGTGATGATTCTCAGCGGCTTTTTAGGTAATCGCTATGCGCAAAAATTTCCTTTGGCCATATCGGCTCATATCGCTATGGAGCAGTCCTACGGCTATATTGATGGCGACAGCGCCTCTCTGGGTGAATTAGTGTGTTTGATTTCAGCCTTAATCCAGACGCCAATTGACCAAAGCTTCGCCATCACAGGCTCAGTTAACCAATACGGGGAAGTTCAAGCCATTGGCGGTGTAAATGAAAAAATTGAAGGTTTCTTCCGCTTGTGTTCAGCGCGCGGATTGACTGGTAAACAGGGCGTTATTATCCCTTACTCTAATCGCAGAAATTTGATTCTTAACGACGAAGTAGTTGCTGCTGTTGAAGCAGGAAAATTTGCAATTCACTGCGTTAAACATGTTGATCAAGCCATTGAAATATTAATGCATCGTGAGGCTGGAGAAGTAAATAAAGATGGTGGATTCCCGCAAGGTACGGTCAATGGAGAAATCATTGGACGCCTTGAAGCCATTGCCAAAATGAGTGATAAAAAATCGGATAACGATTAAAACCAGAAAGCACTAACAATAAAAAAGCGCTCACTGAGCGCTTTTTTATTGTTCTAACTTACGCCCCAAGCGCGCGTGAGCTCTTAGACGCTCATCCAGCAGCCGGAAGTCGACAGGCTTAGCCAACACGCTATCCATTCCGGCATCGAAACAACGCTGTCGCTCACTATCAGAAACACCTGCAGTTAACGCTAAAATTGGAAGACTGCACCCCATTTCACGTAATAATTCAGTGGTTTCAATACCGCCTAACACGGGCATATGGCAATCCATTAAAATAACATCAGCCTCACGCCACGCACCGCTATCTAGCATATCTTGACCATTATCAAAAATATGAGGGGTCATTCCTTGTCGAGTTAGAATGACCCGCAATATCTTCTGATTGGTCGCGTCGTCTTCGCAAACGACAACCGTTAGACCTTTTGTATCGACAACCTCAGCGGCTTGAGCTGGAGTAACATTAACAACCGATAAAGGAATTTCCACCCAAAAACGACTGCCTCGCTCGGGCTCACTCACAACACCAACAGAGCCGTGCATTACCTCGGCAAGATTACGGCATAAACTTAGGCCTAGGCCAGTACCGCCATAGTTTTTAGACGTCGAGGAGCTCCCTTGCTCGTAGGCATTAAAAATTTCGCCTAAACGATTCGACTCTATTCCTGCACCATCGTCTTCTACGCAAATACGCAGTAGAAACCGTTCCTCAGCTTTGCAACCAGATACACTGACATTAACCATGCCACCACGATTAGTGAATTTGTAAGCATTACTTAAAAAGTTAATCAGTATCTGTTGAATACGGGCCGCGTCGCCAATCAATAGGTCAGGAACCTCGTCAGCAACAATGTGCGTAAATTCTATTTCTTTACGCTGCATATTGGCCGAAAATATCGCCATACTGCGCTGTAACCAATCACGAATATTGAATCCTTCTTCATGCAGTTGCAGCTTGCCCGCTTCGATTTTTGCAACATCTAATACATCATCAACAACTGCAAGTAACGCCTGCACAGTAAAACTGAGATCTTTGAGTAACGATGCTTTAGCCTCAGTATCACTATCGCCTTCGAGCAACTCAACAATACCAATAATTCCTGAAAGCGGATTACGGATCTCATGGCTCATATGGGCGAGAAACTGAGTTTTAGCTTGTGATGCTTTAGCCGCTACTTCACGTTCTTGCTCAACTTGAACGACTCGTCCAGCAAAATACTCCGCGGTTAAAATATCCCTATAACCGCGTAAAGCGGTGGTCAGAGACACGAATAAACGCTCTTGAGTAGAATCGCTTTTCGCAAGATAATCATTGATGTCGTAGTTTTGGACAACGCGATACTCAGGAGCAAATCCAGCTTGTCCTGTACGCAAAATAATTCGAATCCTCTGGTTATTACTAACCTTACGAATATGTTCAACTAGTACGAGTCCAGCATCATCCTGCTCCATTACGACATCCAATAGAATGACGGCGATATCTTCACGCGCCGCTAATATTTGCCGTGCTGCAGCGGCACTGCTGGCCTCTATAACGGATATTGGAATGCCTTCAAATCGAAAGCGAGATAGAACTAGTCGAGTAACATCAAGGACGGACTGATCGTCATCAACGACCAATACAGGGATGGGACTAGGTAAAAACTGATTAAACTGAACAGCAGAATTCATGCCTTCATTGCGCATTCAACTCTTTCCTTTGCCATTTATTAGCAGATCCATTTGCTTAATATCACCATTAGATAATAGTCAGAGTTCAGCATGGGCTGAACTCAACATTCGCGTTAGTTGTCACCCAACATGTCACGCTTTAACCTGCTTTGAACCGGGTCGTCACCCAGCCAGATTGCGAACATGGCTTTCTTAAATTCTGCACCAGGTACAACTGCCTGCTCTTCGGAGTTGCGATAAATTACAACTCCACGCTCTGGGTCGTATACCAAATCAAAAACATCATGATTTTGCAAAGTCGTTCGAAATGCGCCAACCATTGTTTCTATTTCGTTTTGTATCGGTGCCGTATTGCCATGAGTCGCTTGTACAAAACCTTCGTGAGCTGCATCAGCAAAACGATCACCTGTAATCATATCGGAAATGATATAAATACGCATGGCTAAAGGCTTATCTGCCGACAAATAGGCCAAGATATCAAGATCTTTATTATCGACCGCATCTTGTGGAAGATACAGAGCGCACACATAAAGATGATAGAAAAACTTAGTACGAACGCCTGCGCCTTTGAGCATTAACGGGGTATCTAAAAGAGGTAATTCGTTTTCAACCTTAATGCCTTCCAGCTTCAAGGCTTGAGCTCCAGAGGCTAAAAATATCGAGAGAACAACACCTGACAACCAGCGTACTGCTTGGGAATAAGAGACCATAACACATCCTTTATATTCAATAAGTCATGTCAAACTATATAGTTACACGCGATGGCAAGGACAAGATAAACGCTAAGCCAGCCGATGTTAATAATAACATGACCTTGGGCTCGGGGAATTGCCAAAAAGACGCCAAACTAACGCGGAAATGCTAGTTTTAGCAGGATGTTTCTCTTAAACAGTAACTCTTGCAGCTCTATTGCACACAAAACTACCGATGCAATAGAGCTAGCAATAATGCTCAGCGAAAATCTTTTAGATTTTTCTGAACAAATAAGAGTGTCAGTTCAACGAGATTTTCGCCGGAATCGTAGAAGCGGTCGTCGAGCTCTGCGATTTCGTCAGCATGCTCGCTTTCGATTTGATCAAACAAATCAACGCGCTCATCTTCATCGGCAGGTACTTGGCGATCTTCGAACATATCAAGGAGTCGATCCAGTAAAATACTGGTCTCTTTGGCTTTGATTCGCTCAAGTGATTCTAGCGTTTCTTCAGCTCTAGCACCGGCTTCGTGATGAATGAATTGAACGAAACCGCCGTTCTCCATTTCACTAAGTAGCTGATCGATGCAATAAACGGTTTTTTCCGCTTCTGTCAGTGAGTCATATCCCAGCTCAGATTCTTTGTCATAAATGACATCGGTGATCTGAAGAAATGAATCAGTTTCATCGGCAACATCTAACGCTGCCTGAATCTCCATGTTCATAAATTCCTACTCGTCTTACTCATAAAACCAATGGTAAAGCCACAATAGCCTACCCAGTTGAGTTTGACAAAGATTTTAAAACAACGAATTGACAATTGCTTTTAGCCACCACCTGCAGGGATTGCCAGTCGCTTGATAAAAGCCGCTGTTGCCTCAGGATCTTCCATAGGAAAACAATGTGTCCCTGGCTGCTCAAACCAAGCTACATTACGATTTATGCTGGCTGCACGCCGCGCCGCGCGGTTAATAAACGGGTAACTTTTTTCAGCAACCAGAATATAAACCGGGCACTTAACTGAACGCACGGAATGCCACAGTTGATAAGGGTACGACCCAAATATCGACGCCTCCCAGAATGGATCACAGCTCAACACACGCTCAGCGCCGTCAGAATATGTTCCAAACTCAACAAAAGCATCAAGCGCACTAGGGTGCCAAGACCGATATAAAGACTTACGGCCAAGATCACTTTGCAGCTCGTCTTTGCTTGGCCAGCGACGACGACGCTGTTGCACTGCCTTAACTAATTTTGTTCGCTGCCAGAAACCGGTTTTGCGCAACAACCTCTGTGTTAATAGGATTTCAGACGAAAACAACACAGGGTCTAGCAAGATAATACGAGTGAATAGATTAGGTTGGGCCGCTGCCATTAGCAGCGTCATTACGCCCCCCATTGAGTGACCAACCCCAACTAAAGGACCACTAGTGCGCGAAATGATGCTTTCTGCAATGGTTGCAGCCATAGCATTCCAATCAGGCTGAATGCTATCAGGCTTATGTGAAACGCCGTGTCCCGGTGCATCGGTAAACAATAACCGACGGTCGTTAGGTAACAGCGCGGCAACCGGCTCAAGAGTACGAGCACAAAAACCGTTGCCATGAAGAAAATGAAAGCCTTCCTCACTCTCAGAACCAGAACGATCATACCCACCTAGCTCACCATCGTGCCAAGCCGTGAGATCGCTAATACGCATACCTGAATCGGTCATCTTGAGTCCTTAACATTTTCAGTCGCAACTAAGCATAGGTTTCAACCAGCCAGCCATCGCTTTTTGTCATATTTGCAATGCGGAGAAGGGTATCACGCTAGCGCTCTTTAGAATCTGCAACTAGGGTAAAAGTCTTTCCCATAAACATAATCAAAAAGGATCCAGTCATGACTGCAGCGACAACCCTTCGCGCGTTAGAAGCCAACCGCTTGTTCACTGATTTAAAGGACGCCGAAGCGCGCCTTTCCCAAGCCGCTCGCGACCTCAAAGCCGGTGTTATTTCCGAAGAGGAATACAACACTGAGGCTGAGCTTTGCATTAAAATTATTCGAGCCTGTAGCCTTTTGCATTAAGCAAAGACGCTTCTACGCCGCAGCCGGTACGCCGCTGTGAAAACGGAACTCTGTATCGGGCGTTAGAATCAATTCTCTTTCTGCAGCACGTAGTTCGTCGATACGCTGACTAATATCAGCGTTGGCATACTGTCGCGCCAATCCGAGATAATCTTGATAATGACGCCCTTCCGAGCGCAATAACGAACGATAAAACTTGGCCAAACGCGCATCGAGATGAGGTGCCAAACAAGCAAAGCGCTCACACGAGCGAGCTTCGATTAGCGCGCCGATGATCAATACGTCGATCAACTCATCCGAACCGTTTCCGCCTTTGCGCACTTGTTCGCGCAGGCTGGAGGCATAGCGTGAGGATGATAAGTTGCGATAATGAACACCGCGCTCTTTCATGATCCCGACCACTTGCTCGAAGTGCAGCAACTCTTCTCGCGCTAACTGGCTCATTTTCTTGAGCAGGTCATCACGATCAAGATGACGATACAGTAAGGTCATTGCGGTATTTGCGGCTTTTTTTTCACAGTTAGCGTGATCAATGAGCAAGATATCCTGCTGCTTCAGCGCTTCTTCAATCCAAGCGTCAGGCGTTGGGCAAAGTAGAAATTCATTGATTTCGTTTAACACCGCTTGCAGGCTCATTCGCCGATCTCCAATAACGATTCTAAAATAGCGCGAACATCGCCACTAATAACCACAGCATTTTGGCTTGCGTCATCCAACAAACAAAAAGTAACTACGGCATCAACCACCAAATCTTTCGGTTCACCGTTTTCTAAGCGCCAGACCTCTTGGCTAAACTTCGCGCTCTTATTGCCAATTGCAGCAACGGATGTGGATACTCGCAACACATCACCGAAAACGGCAGGCTTGCGATAATTGATATTAATATTGGCTACGACAATCGCGAGATCTCGCTCTTGAAATTGTTCGACCAAGCGATGATGACCAAGAAAATCCCAACGACTTTCTTCTAAAAACTCCAGATAACGTCCGTTGTTTACATGCTGATAAATATCGAGGTGATAACCTCTAACAATGATGTCGACGGACAAAACAGTTACCTAAGGGTGATAAGTGAGCGCGGATTTTAATCAATATGCCGCAATTGAACAACGAAGAGGCCGATTTTAACTAATTTGACCGCGTCGCCAACGTAAATCATGCAAATTCATACCCAACGGCACATCTCGACGCAATGTCGCCAACACTCGGGTCAACAGAGCTTGCTGCCAATGCTGAGCCAATGTTGCGGCCAACTTTTCTGGTAATAGCTGTGGAAAAGCCAGAGCCATATCTAACGAGCCACAAGTATCCAGCACACTGCCAGCGCCTTTAGGGCCAATGCCAGGAACGCCGGGTAAATGATTGGTGGTATCGCCGGTCATTGCCCAAAAATCAACCAGTTGATGAGGCGGCAATCCCCACTTTTGCTTTACGCCTTCAACGTCGAAGGCTGTGCGATCAAAATGATTGCGCAGTTGAATGCGCGGTGTCACCAACTGACAAAAACCTTTATCAGTTGATAGGATAGTGACCTCAAGCCCGCCCGCCGAAGCGCGGTCGGCCAAACTCGCGACGATATCGTCAGCCTCCCAACCCGCGACATCAATGCACGTGAGCCCTGCATCGGTTAAGCCAGCTCGAATCTCAGGCAAACCGGCTTGCAATGTCTCAGCCATAGGCGCACGCCCAAGTTTATAATCAGGCCAGAGGGTATGCCGCCATGTTTCACATTTTTCTTCAAATACCACGACACAATGACTAGCACCGACAGCCTCTGCTGTTGCCGTTGCAATGGTCACTGAACGAGCACGAGTGCCTTCTACCGGCCACTCGCCGCCCTCAAGAGCGGCATAAACGCGACGGATTAAATTCATCGCATCAATGATCAGCAGGTGCATCGCCACCCTCCTCTATTTGCTCTGCGACAATTACCGACTGACTTTGCTGCGCTTGCCACAAACTCGCATACGCTCCTTTTCTTACTAATAAGTCGGCATGCGTACCCTGTTCCAATACTTCACCATCTTGCAGTACAGCGATTTGATCCGCATCGACAATCGTGGATAAACGATGCGCAATAATAAGGGCCGTATGGCCTTTGGCAACTCGGCGAATTTCACCCATAATCGCCCGCTCGGTATGGGAATCTAACGAGGATGTCGCTTCATCAAACACCATAATATCTGGGCGTTTTAATAACATTCGCGCAATCGCAATACGTTGTTTTTCACCGCCAGATAATTTCAATCCGCGTTCACCTACTAAAGTATCTAGGCCTTCGGGGCAAAGCTTTAACAAGCCATCAAGACTAGCCATGCGCACGACTTCAAGTAACTCTGCTTCCGTCGCTTCCGGCCGAGCATAAAGCAAGTTGTAGCGTAAGGTATCGTTAAATAAAACCGTATCTTGGGGCACTATACCCAGTCGTTCGCGTAGAGACTTTTGCGGTACATTGCGAATATTTTGGCCGTCGATAAAAATGCCACCGTCTTGCGGATCATAAAAACGAAATAGCAGTTTAGTGATGGTCGATTTACCAGCACCGCTACCACCCACTACTGCTAATGTTTTGCCAGGCTCTAGGATTAAATTCAGGCCTTTTAAAATAGTGCGCTCGGTACGATAACCAAAATTGAGGTCGCGTAGCTCAACTTTACCTTGGGTGACTTTAAGGACATCTTGCCCGCTATCAGCAACTGCTGTTTCCTCGTCTAGCAAATCAATCATGCGTTCGATATTCGCCATCGACGCTTTAATTTCTCGATACACAAAACCCAAAAAGTTAAGCGGTAAAAACAACTGGAACATAAATGCATTCACAAGGGTGAAGTCACCCAGCGTCATGGTGCCTTCAATTACATAATAGGCAGCGAACATCAACATGGCGGCCATGGCCACACTAATAATTAAAGCCTGACCACTATTTAGCGTAAATAGCGACAAACGATTCATACGCCTTGCCGTCTCCCACTTAGCTAGCGATTCATCGTAGGCACTTGCTTCACGTTCTTCTGCAGTAAAGTACTTAACCGTTTCGTAATTTAATAAGCTATCAAGTGCACGGGCATGCGTGGTTGAATCCATTTGATTCGCTTCGCGCACGTAGCGCGTTCGCCACTCCGTTACACGAATTGAATAAATTACATACAGGGTTACCGCCAACGACGTGATAAAAGCAAATACTGGCGGATAATTCGCCAATAAAATACCGACAACTAATAGTAGTTCTAGCAAGGTCGGCAAAATATTAAAAATTAAAAACCTAAGTAAGAAACTGATGCCATTAACACCGCGTTCAATGTCGCGCTGTAACGCTCCGGTTTGACGATCCAAATGAAAAGCTAAGCTTAAGTCATGCAGGTGACGAAATACCTTTAATGCCATGCGGCGCATCGCCCGTTCCGTCACGCGACCAAACAACAAATCTCGTACTTCACCCGCAAATACCGTTAAAAATCGTGTAGCACCGTAAGCAACCAACAAAGTTAAAGGGAACGCCACCCACCAAGACACTGGCTCGCTAACAGCTTGTAAGTGATCGACTTGGTACTTAAGTAAAAATGGCATGCCGACACTGGCTAATTTAGCAGCAACAAGACACAACGCCGCTAACACCAAGCGCCCGCGATACTCCATAAGAAACGGCCACAAAATACTCAGCCAATACGCCGGACGTAAACGCTCGGGGGGTTCTACCGGCGTGCTTTGAAAACTTCTCATGGATGACTTTCTCTGATTCGGGTGATTTGCCATACTGGCGGCAATACAAACGGGCTATCATAAGCTTCGTTAACCAACGATGCGAAGGCGAGTTTCATGCTCAGCCCGTCGAGGATAAGGATCAAACTGCAGTGATTCAACGCATTTCCCGTCTTAAGGCCGCATTACCTGAGCTAACCGAGCTCGAACGCCTTATCGACGAAGGCAGCCAGCACATGCGCATCCGTGTTCCTGCTCACATTCAACACGGCGAAGACCACCTTCCCTTTTATGTCATCGAGATGGGGTCTACCCGCAAAGATGCTCCAGTACTGGCATTAGTAGGTGGTGTACACGGTGTCGAACGTATCGGCACTCAGGTTATATTGTCGTTTTTAAAGACCTTAATCCGCCGACTGCGCTGGGACCCCGCTGCTATTGAGCAGCTTCATCGTATTCGGTTAGTTATTATACCGATCGTCAATCCCGGCGGCATGGCGGATAACAGCCGTACTAACCCAAACGGGGTTGATCTCATGCGCAATGCTCCAGTCGAAGCACTGCAACGTACCCCCTTTTTAGTAGGTGGGCAGCGCATCAGTCCAAAACTACCTTGGTATCGTGGCGAACGCGACAAACCGATGGAACCCGAAAATCAGGCACTCACGGATGCCATCCATCACGCTTTAAAAGACCAGCCTTTTTGCATGAGCCTAGATTGCCACTCAGGATTCGGTACCAAAGATCGCCTGTGGTTTCCGTATGCGAAAAGCGTCGATCCTTGGCCCGGCATTGATAGTGCACATGCCATGACTGAATTATTTGAATACACCTACCCTCACCACGACCTGTATTTATTCGAACCCCAGGCCCACAGCTACACCACGAGTGGCGATGTATGGGATTATCTATACGACGACTATCGCACCTCACAACCTAACGGTTGTTACTTACCGATGACATTAGAAATGGGGTCATGGCTATGGGTAAAGAAGAACCCTCGCCACCTATTCCGCTATCACAGCCTGTTCAATCCGATCTTGCCGCATCGCCAGCAGCGAATTTTACGTCGACATTTAACATTTTTTGACTTTCTGATGTCGGCAACGGCAACGATGGCAAGCTGGGCACCAACGGACGCACTAACTCAGCAACATCATCACATGGCAGCACTCACACGTTGGTATCCTGGACGCTAACAGAATCGGCCTAAGTAAAGTTAAGAACTTAGCGGAGGTAGTGTGATCTGACCTCGTGATCCGTTACACTGATCGCCTTATTTTATTGTGACCTAGGCCTGTAGCCATAGATTAACGCTACTGCCACTTGACGAGAAAGCTGACCGAACCATGCCCTTATTCCGCGCATCTGCTATCCGTACACTATTCGCAACGGCCGCTTTGGCTATTTCTGCGACTTCTACCCATGCCGAAATCAATGCCGACTTAGGTTTAAGTTCTGAATACGTGCGCGATGGCATAAGTCAAAGTGGTGGCAACGTCGCGATACAAGCCGGTGCAACAGCAACCAGTAATACCGGTTTTTATGGCGGCATTTGGGGTAGCCAAGTTGATCGTAATGGCGACAAGGTGCAAGCAGAGTTTGATGCTTTTGGTGGCGTTTATGTCCCTCTTAGCGAACGCTTCGCCGTTGACTTAGGCGCAACTCGCTATACCTTTCATGGCGACATGGATCGGGATGGAGATAATTACAACGAAGCCTTTGCACGTATTCTATTCAACGATGCATTAACGCTTGGCACTCGCTACTCAGATGCTTATATGGGCAGTAATTATGCTCATCGCTCGCTCGAGCTCGGTTACACCATGACTCGTGGTACCTTCTCTATTGAATTGTTTACCGCCCAACATCGTTATCTGGAAATTGATGAGAACGTCAACTACGGCGCAGAACATCAAGATGATTATTGGCAGTTTCGCGTTGGTGTTGGTCGTACATATAACAAGTGGGATTACCGCTTTGTACTCGACCGTACTAACCTAGGTAGCGATTACGACGCCGGTACAACCATTCAGTTTAGCGTTCATCGCTACTTTAATATCTGGTAAATCGATGCCAGATGCTCTCTTGCCGCCGGTGGTTATGCTACGAGGATTAATTCGCAGTAATTTCCACTGGGGAGATTTCCCTGAACGATTAGCACCTTGGTGCACGAATATCATTCGACCTGAAATCCCCGGCAATGGTTTTCGCTTTAACGAAAAAACCCCCGCCAGTATTCATGCCTTAATGAAAGATGTACGCCAACAAGTGATCGCCCAACATAGCGGGCCAGTTATCATTGTTGCTGTCTCTATGGGCGCCATGATTGCGATGGAATGGGCGCGTTGCTATCCCGCGGAAATCGCCGCCATGCATCTTATTAATACCAGTTTGGCGAATATGTCTTTGCCATGGCAGCGCATGCAAGCACCTGCACTTCTATCACTAGTTGCACACGCCACGGGCCGAGATCGATTAGAAAGTTGCATTATGCGCTGGACCATGAATTTAGCGGATCGCAAATCCTTGCAAGATCGGTGGCTAGCGTTTAATCGCGAGCATCCTTTAACGTGGGGAAATGGAATCGCTCAGATGTGGGCCGCTAGCCGCTACCGCGGACCGTTAACGGCACCGATTAAAGATGTGTGGTTTTACAATGCGGAAAAAGATCACTTAGTAAAGTCAGCCTGTACCGCACGTATTGCATCAAAATGGCAAAAGCCCTTGGATACACATCCGACCGCGGGACACGACCTACCAATGGATGCTGGAGACTGGCTAGCCAGTTTAATCGGTCCGCGCTTAAATCTAATGGTTTGACCCAGTCCAGACGACTTAATCTGTATTCTCGACCTGACTAATCGCCGCTTCTTCTTGTGGCGGCTTAATCAAATCTTCAAACGACGTGACAGAACCATTAGCCATCCATGGTATGCACGGCATAAATTTGCCTTGGCATAGCGTAGGAAACGTATCAGACAATACGTTGAAGATTAGCTTAGTGTTGTAGCCTCGAGGGAAACGCACCTCACCCGACGACAATATTTTGGTAGGAAAGCTATGAATATGGCGATAAAAACCTAACAAGGTTTGGTTATCAAACACCAATAGAGTGAAATACTGGTGATAGTCCTCTCCGCGCACTCGTTCTAAACCAATCAGGGTGCGCTCGCCATGACGGCCAAAAAAGTAAAACGACATCACTTTATCGTTTACGTGATCATCAAGTAATGGCGAATGCGTGCGGTGTAAAAAGGCCTCAGTCCATTCCGGGGTAACGGCAAGCGCCCCCTTAACAATAGGTGTTGCTACCGGCTCGTCTAAGGTAACTGCCCCATCCTCTGGCGCTGACTCAGCATTAGTAGCGTTAAGGCTTTCAGCAGCGTCAATCACGTCACCCTGCTCTGCATGAGTGCAGACAGCGAGTGGAAAATTTAACAAGCTACCAAACAGACCCATAATTATTATTTTTTTGATCGTCATGTGGTCCATGCACTCATATCAAATCATCTTTCTCGCGCGGCAAATTGGCCACCGCGCGTTCTAATTAACCCACCAAGTCTATGGCTGAGTAAGTTCGAGCTTCATGCCTAAATACTTTTCTAGATCAGGCAACACAAATGCATCGTCTTCAGATACTAGGCTAATAGATACACCCATAGCACCTGCACGGCCAGTACGACCAATACGGTGAACATAATCTTCAGGATCTTCTGGCAAGGTGTAGTTAATCACATGGCTAACGCCATCAACGTGAATACCACGACCAGCAACATCGGTTGCCACTAAAATATTCACATGCCCATCGCGGAAGCGTTCCAGCGTGCGCACGCGTTTTTGCTGCGCAACTTCACCAGACAACAACACAGACACATGACCGTGCTTATTTAGTTTGTCGCAGAGATTACGAGTTAAATCACGACGGTTAGCGAAGATAATGCAACGTTCTGGTTTCTCTTCGTTTAGCACCTGCTCAAGCACACGGTACTTATCAGACTCTGCCACTAAGTAGCACTTCTGCACGACGCGATCTGTCGTTACTTGCTCAGGCTCAATCACGACCTGATGCGGATCTTTGGTCCACTGGTCGATCAAAATACGAACATCGTAGTTGAACGTTGCTGAATACAGCAGCGTTTGACGCTCATCTTTGGGCGGCGTTGAACGCACGATGCGACGAACATCAGGGATAAAGCCCATATCTAACATGCGATCGGCTTCGTCTAGCACCAATACTTCAATCTGATCGAGGAACACATCTTGGCTGCGCATAAAGTCAATCAAACGTCCCGGTGTAGCCACCAGAATATCGACGACTTCATCACGTAAAACCTTACGTTGCTGCTCGTAATCCATACCGCCAACGACGGTCAGAACATTCAAGCCGGTATACTTGGCCAGACCTTCAGCGTCTTTGCCAATTTGCATCACTAGCTCACGCGTTGGCGCAATTACCAAAGCACGGGGTTCACTGGCAAAACGCTCTGCCGGTACATTAGTGAGCAAGCGATTTAAAATGGTTAACAAAAACGCCGCCGACTTACCCGTGCCCGTTTGTGCTTGGCCAATGGTATCCCGACCGCGCAAGGCTGCTGGTAAACTCTCGGCCTGAATAGGTGTGCAATAAGTGAAGCCGAGTTTATGAATGCCCTGCATCACAGAATCTGGAAGGTCTAAGTCGTGGAAACGCGTTTTGCCTTCTTCAGGTTCAACCTTAAATTGGCTGATATCCCACGGCGCTTCGACAACCGCATTTGCTTTAGTGCGCTTATGTTCGTGCTTTTCGCGACCCGCAGCGTGCTGCGGACCATTTGTCTTTGCCGTAGTGTTAGCCGGCTTACTGCCCTTATTGGCAGTGGATGTCTTCGCGACGGCTGGCTTTTTAGTATCTGCCGTGCTTTTGGATTGCTGCTTCGGTGGCGTATTGGTCGGCGCCTTACTCTTTCCCGAAACTGCTTTTAACAGTTTTTTTAACAAAACCTGCTCCGCTCTATATTCGTTCTGGTGCAAACAGGTGCGCACCAAATTGTGAATGTCGTTGATAATAATCTAACAGGGCCTTTTTTAATACGCTTGCCCGCATAGGAAGGCCATTTGCAAGGTAGTTTTGTGCCTGTTTTACCACCGCAGCCCGAAAACGCGCAATACCCGCCGCCACCGCGACCGGATCGCCGTTCAAATTATCAGTACTAAGGTAAAACTTACGACCGCAAGCCTCAGACAAAATCCACTCAAGCGCCTGAGGTTTAACCTCTACATGTTCAAACTCTCGCTGGCGTTCGGGGCTGCGGCCATCAGGTTCATACCAATAACCGAAATCGACCAACAAGCGCCGCTGTTTACCTGCGATACACCAATGGCTGATTTCATGCAGTGCTGAGGCGTAAAAACCATGAGCGAAAATTAGGCGATGATATGAACACTCATCGTTTGCAGGTAAATATTCCGGCTCATTATCACCAGCAATCAGACGCGTGTTTTCACTGTGCGCAAACAAGCCATCAAACAACTTAATCAAATCTTGAACATCCAGTACGCGTAGCGGAATAGCTAAAGAGTCCCTCTCCAACGGAAGGGGATGTAATGGAACGCTGTTATTTGACATCGGCATAGTAATAAATCGGTATCTGGCTGGTTCTTACTCGGTGTTAAGTGCAAAATGCGCCGCGACAACTATTTTTAATCATCGCACTCCCTATGAATCACGGACACTAGCGGCATGACGTTTAAAGCTCAAGAAGTTAAAGCCATTATACGCCTGACTTTGCCCATTCTTGCGACTCAATTAGCACAAATTGGCATGGGTACGATTGATACCATCATGTCTGGCTATGTTAGCACTCGCGATCTTGCTGGTGTAGCAATCGGCACTGCCATTTGGATGCCTATTTGGATGCTGCTGGCAGGTATATTGGTGGCACTATCTCCTATGACTGCGCAGATGAATGCTGCACGTCAACGCGACGCCATGCCACGGTTATTGGCTGCTGCCATCTATCTAGGGCTTGTCGCCGGAGCCTTAGCCGGTATCATCGTAGCCGCTATCGCTTACAGTCTACCTAGCATAATTGAAGACACCGCTACCGCCATCATTGCTCGCGATTATCTCTATTTTATTGCACTCGGTATGCCACCGTCTGGCATTTACTTGGCCTACCGCTTTTACGCCGAAGCGGTAAACCATGCCGTATTCCCAATGCGCATTATGCTGGTTGCACTATTACTGAATATTCCACTCAATTATATTTTTGTATACGGTGCGCTGGGCATGCCAGAAATGGGCGGCCCCGGGTGTGGTGTAGGCAGCTTGCTCGTCATTCTATTTTTAATGGTGGCCAACGCATGGGATACACGCCAGCGTCGTATCACTAAAGAATTCCCACTCTGGGAACACGTACGTCACCCCAATATGGAATACGTCAAAGACCTATTTCGTATCGGTATGCCCATAGGCATTGCCATCTTTTTTGAAGTAAGCCTATTTACCGTGATTGCCCTTCTTATTACCGATTTAGGGCCAACCGTCGTCGCTGGTCATCAGGTAGCACTGAATATTTCATCACTCACCTTTATGATCCCGCTAAGCGCTGGTATGGCGCTCACCGTTCGAGTGGGTCATCACCTTGGCAGTAAAGATATTATCGCCGCACGAACCACGGCTTGGCTCGGTGTAAAGCTTAACTTCGGACTAGCACTGTTTAACGCGACAATTATTGTCTTGGGTGCAAGCTATATCGCCGGACTCTACTCCCCCGATCCGCTGGTGGTTGCTGTAGCGTCCTCCTTAATGATTTATGCCGCTATCTTTCAAATATCGGATGCCGCGCAAATTGCCGCCGCCGGAGCTTTGCGCGGTTATCGCGACACGGTCGCTGTAATGATAATTACCTTCGTCGCCTACTGGTTAATTGGCCTGACCTCAGGATACTGGCTGGCCTATGCCGAAAGCACGCAACTAGGGGCTAAAGGCTTTTGGATGGGATTAGTGATTGGCCTGTCTTGTGCGGCAATCGCACTGTGCTGGCGCTTGTATTTAATTAGCCAAAGGCCGGAAGTTATAAGTACTGAAGAAAAAGCACTCAATAATTGAGTGCTTTTATTTTTTAATAATAACAAAAGTAACTTACTTAGCTTGCTCGCACCCTGATCAATTAAACCTACCTTAACAAAGAGTATTAAACCCAACCCGCCACATACACCACAAATATATAGCGCAGACCCTTTCCTATTCCTACCAATAACAAGAACGGCCAAAACTTAACCCGCATAATGCCAGCTATCAGGGTCAACGCATCACCACCTAATGGCAGCCATGCTAGCAAGAGCGACCATACGCCATACCGTTGAAACCATGCCTGCGCTTTTTCGATTTGTTTATGTGAAAAATAGAACCAGCGCTTATTTTGAAATTTTAGTATATAAAGCCCAAGGACCCAGTTAACAACTGCCCCCAGCGTATTGCCTAAGGTTGCGACAGCTACCAAGATCCACGGATCTCCACCATCGCGCAGTAGCGCATATAGCAGTACTTCAGAGTAAAACGGTAGGATAGTTGCGGCTAAAAATGCGGAACTAAATAACAATAAATAAGAAATCACAAAGATGCTCGAACGTTAGAAATAGAGAATCATCGACCCACTTTCACACACGACACCAACCAACGAAATAACGCCAATTGTGACGGTAGATAAAATAAATATTCGGGATGCCATTGCACGCCTTTTACTGGCGCACCAGTAGTGCTTTCAATAGCCTGCACAATATTATCACGATCTCGCCCCACTACCTTTAAGCCTTCTCCAGGACGATTAACCGCTTGGCTATGTAAACTGTTAACCCACAGCGCTCCTCGCTTGCAAATGCCTGCTATTCCAGACTCGGGGTCAAGCGTGACATGCTTAGTTGGTAATAAACTAGGACGATTCCGAGTATGCACTCGGGTATCGCGTATATCCTGAAATAACGAACCACCCAATACTGAATTTATTAACTGAGCCCCACGGCAAATACCAAGCAATGGAATGCCCTGATCTAGTGCCTTTTTAATCCATTGTATTTCTAGCGCATCGCGTTCGGGATCTGTTTTACTTTTTGCATTAATATCACCACCATAATGTTCAGGCGCGATATCGTTCCCGCCACCAATAATTAACGCATCTAATGGATGTCCACTCGGCGAATGCTCTACTGTAATTCGCTCAGGAGTTGCACCGATAAGCCGCAATGCGAATGACGTACACCACCAACTTGGAGCCCATCGACGCGCATTTCCGGTTACACCAACGCGTGGTCTTTTAGCCATTGATCTATTGTCTCAACCCATTCTGTTCGACTTATATCCAGCAGTGGACGCTGACGTTCGATACTTAAAAATTCCGCCGATAGCTCAGTAATAGCTTCTGGCATATTGGCTAGTTTCTCGACCACTAGCCAAGAGTTATAAGGCACTAGCAACGACCAATCGCTATGTTCAATACGACAATCTGGCAAACGATAATGAAATGCTGGGCGCGCTTTAATTCGTGGGTCATCAACGACACTTCGGACTCTTTTTTCATCTATCGTAGCTAGCAATGGCAACAGATCTAAGCCGCGATTACGACTTGGATTGTGCTCTAAATAGTCGTCAAATATTTGATCCATATCCGCGTTTGGATGTGACAAAACCTGCCTTAAGTAGGCTTTTGAATACAGGTCAATATAGGGGCTAATACGCCGCGCAATGTCGATTTTATGAGTATCCACTATCCACCATTGCAACAACGCATAGGCTCGAATATAAGTGCCTAATGTCTTCGCCGTTAGATCAGGTAACTCAACATTAACGTGAACGCCGTACGCAGAAATAAATGATTCCTCTGTACCAACAGCACCTGCCTCGCGCAATGCATCAACCATTGGTAATAGCTCGTTTAACCGAGTAACAGCAATAGGTGGGCAAACCACTTCGATAGGAACCAACAGAGGGGCGACACGGCTAAGTAGATCGACCCATGTACGGTCTTCATTTGGGCCACTTTCTTTAGCGGCTTTTGACTTGAGGTAAGCCCAGTCTATTTCGATATTGAACTTGCCAAATTCGGTGCTCGTCAGTTCAACCTCGGCTTCGGTTTTATGACTAATATGCGCGTTTAGTACGCGCTCAACCGTATCGACAGTCTGAATCAAATCGATGCCCGAAAATTCAAGTTCAAAGCCCACTCGCCTTGGATCACCATTTTCTTTGCATGGATGCGGCGGTAGTTCAAATCCACTGCTGTTTATATCGACCATATAGAGATCTACTTCGCCTCATTGAAATATCGTATTAACAATACACGGATAGCTGAACTATCGCATGTTTTGTCCGAATATTGGCTAAAAAACACCCCTTCCTTTGTTATTGATCTAACCCCATTGTGATAGCATAACCGCCATTCTGCCGCCTAACGCGGCCACTAAGATCTAAGAACCGAGATCTGACCATAAAATAAGTTCAATATATAAGAACAGGTATCCCACATGAATGCAGAAGTCGCTTACGAAGTAAGTATCAATCCAGCCACGATGGAAGAGATTGGTCGCTTACCTTTAACCACTAAAGCCGAATTTGAAGACGTATTTAAACGTGCTAAAGCAGCCCAAAAGGAATGGGCAAAGCTGTCGTATAAAGCGCGTGGCAAGTACGTATTAAAAATGGCCGACTACATTCGTGATCATGCCGATGAGTTATCTGAAATCATCAGTCAAGACAATGGCAAGCTGAAAATCGACGCTCTGAATACCGAAGTATTGCCATCCATTATGGGTGCTACTTGGTATGTTAAAAACGCGCCAAAAATATTGAAAGATCAATTATTGCCGCCGTCATCCATGTTGTTTTTCAACAAGTGGTCGAAGCGCGTTTATCAACCTATCGGTACTTTGGGGATCATTAGCCCATGGAACTACCCATTCAGCATCCCATTTGGTGAATTGGTCATGGCTCTGATGGCAGGTAACGCGGTTGTATTGAAAGTTGCTGCGCAAACACCACTGGTTGGCCAAGCCATTGAACAAGTCGTCAAAGCCTCCGGTTTACCCGAAGGATTATTTACTCATGTAGTGGGTTCTGGCTCGAAAGTGCTTGATTCAATGCTTGAAAATGGCGCTAACAAAATATTCTTCACCGGTTCTACCTTTGCTGGTAAGCAAGTAATGAAGTCTTGCGCAGAATATTTAGTACCCTGCAGTTTAGAGCTTGGCGGTAACGATGCCATGATCGTTTTGGAAGATGCTTCCATTGAACGAGCTGTCAATGGTGGCATGTGGGCTGCCTACCAAAACGCCGGTCAATCTTGCGGTGGCGTAAAGCGCGTTTACGTGCACGAAAAAGTATATGACGAGTTTGTTGCAATGAGCATTGCTAAAACTAAAGCACTGCGTCACGGCTCCAATGGCTACGATGTTGACTTAGGTTCAGTCACTACCGAAAAGCAATTTCAAACGTTAGAAAAAGAGCTGCAATTAGCGCTTGATAATGGCGCCACTATTGCTGCTCAGTCTCAACCTGTAGGCGAGCAAAAAGGTTACTTCTTCCCTGCAACGCTACTCACCGACGTAACCCCGGATATGGCGTTTATCCAAGAAGAGATTTTTGGGCCTTTCATGCCAATCGTCAAAGTACGTTCGGAAGCTGAAGCCATTGAACTGGCAAATAAATCACAATACGGTTTAAGTGCATCTGTATGGACTAGCAGCAACGCGCGCGGTAAACGTGTGGCGATGCAATTAGAAGCAGGAGCCATTGCAATTAATGACCACCTTTATACCCACGGCATAGCCAACACCGAATGGGGCGGACCGAAAGAATCAGGGATTGGTCGCACTCACGGTGCGCTCGGTTTGCACGAAGTCAGCGAATCTAAAATCATTAACTGGGATCTAATGCCGGGCATTAATAAAAACAATGCATGGTGGTTCCCATTTGATGAAGCAATTTATAAAACCATGCTGGAACTTACCAAATACGCTAAGCCGACCTCTGTATTCCAGTGGTTAATGCTGAACGTCACGGTTATCCCTAAAGTATTATTACGCATGGCATCAAGTTGGAAAGTTGATAAAAAGTAAGCTCAACGCTTATCGACGACAATCGTGAAACTTAGTAAACGATTAGGTCAGCTAAAATCCATGGTTGCAGCAGACTACCAGCATATCTGGGACTGTTGCTGCGACCATGGGTTGCTTGGCGCTTCTCTGCTAACAAAAGACAGGCAACATAACACTAGAGCAACCATACACTTTGTGGACATTGTTCCGGAACTGATGCACACGCTCAGCCGTAAACTAAACCAATTTTATCCCCTAGAAGATTATGATTGGCAGACCCACTGTCTTGACGTTACTCAACTCCCCCTTAAAGACTTTCAAGGTAAACATCTAGTCATTATTGCTGGCGTTGGTGGCGATTTAATGATGCGCTTTATCGATACGATTATTAAAAACCATCCAAATACTGACATTGATTTTTTGCTCTGCCCTGTACATCATCAATTTGCCTTACGAAAACTCCTAAGAAGCTATCAATTTAGCCTAAAGCAAGAAAGCTTAATTGAAGAAAATAAGCGCTTTTATGAAATTCTATTGGTCTCTAACCAATCGAACAAAAACGCAGAAATCAGCCCTACCGGTAAAGCAATCTGGCAAGCGGATTCAAAACAGCAGGCAGTTATATGCCAAAATTATTTAGAGAAAACTTTAGCGCATTACCAACGCATTGAATTAGGTGGAAATAACTTAGCCAGTGAAGCTACAAAGGCGTATAAAACGCAATTGTTTAACGATCAGTAAGGCAAGCCGACACCATTTAAATTTCCCCTTAAAATAAAATAGTTTACCTATTTCTACTTTAATAGCGCATGATGGACACCTCTCCTCCCGCCTGAGGCCCAGTTCAAGGCGGAATTAACACTAAACAACACTTCTTATAACACCTCGATGCTGTACTGAGAGCACTAATCGCCGCGCAACTACCTAAAAACTGTCGTAATTTCCGGCACAACAGTGAACGTCAGGCTTTTATCACAAACAGCCGTTACGCTAGATATGAATACAATTACACAACCTGCGCCATAACACTGACAATAGAAATAACGGTGTGAAATTTAAAAGGACCCTATTGGGTCCTTTTTTATACGTGCAAGTTTAAGCAGCTCCTCAGAAACTAACACCGTCCAAGCCGTGATAAGCACATAAATAACACTGAACAATTAGTCATATTATTTATTAACGATGACTCACCTAATGTTATAGCTCATTTCGTTATAAAAATTCAAAAAAACGAAAACAAAGATGTTTGACATAGTAAATTCGTCTACTCAGAATGATTTTTCAATATTCCATTGATAAAGGGAAACCATCATGGCCAGCTCATCTGATATAGACTTAAACGACAATATTATCGACCTTTCGCGCCTTTGGGAGCAATATCCGAAAGCAGATGTACTCGCTATTTGGATGGGCTTAAGCACCAACAATGACAAGGGTATTATTTTAGACAATATGGAAGCTGGCTACACATTAAGGGTTATTTACGGAGGTGGCTCCGCCGCGTTCAGTAAAACCAATCTGTTTTGGGTTGGCGGTGTGGTTAAGATTGTGGGAGCTGTGACTAAGGCGGGTATAGACGCCGCAACGGATGGCGAAGGTATCATTGTAAACCCAAGTATTGACGCTATATCCGATGGCCTGAACAGTGCTTTCTCGGGGGCGAGTATTGAAGGCAAAGTACGTAATTTCTGAGGCCAATCTGATGGTGGCAAATATGAAATTGATGAAGGTTGTGTGATCGTATGCATGCCCTCTGCTTACGGCACAATATACAGTAACGACGATACCCACCTAAAAGATGACGGCGTACACGAAGATGGGCGTATACAAAAATACTATAAGCCAGCAATTGTAGATGCTAATTCCTTTTTTCCATGCAATCGCCCGGGCGGCCTGATGGAGCAAACAGCCAAACGATCGGGAGCTGCCTGCATACTTGCTTGGGATAAAGAAAGTGCCTTTGGTGACAATGTCGGTTGGTACGAGATAAAAGTGGTTGTTTCTCGCCCTGGCGTTACGGGTGAAGAAGCTGAGAATGCTGTCTCGAACACTCACATCTTTAATAATTAATACCAATACCCATCAGTTATTTTTTAAATTAAAGCCCCAGTGCACCACTGGGACTTTACAATTTTAAAGAAATAAATTTTAGAGGGGGAAAATCTAGATATATACAGAATATATAAGCCAAATCCAAAAATTTAAATTGGCCGAAATATTTATCAACTCTAGCTTCAGCTTCATTAAGACTCTACCTTAAAGCGTTTGAGTAGCCGATCCAACTCACTCGACGTATCTGATAGCTTTTTATTTTCGGAGGTCATATGACTGGCTCCAGAAGCGGTTTCCGCCGCCATCTGATTAATTCGGTCAATATTTAAATTAATCTCAGAAAAGACTGAACTCTGTTGCTCAGTTGCACGGGCTATATCCACATTCATATCTTTAATCCGCCCCACAGATACAGTAACGGATTCCAGTGATGTATTAGCTCCCGCTACTTGTTCTACTACGTAATGTACCTTGTCTCGACTCTGGTTCATTACCGATACTGCTTTTTCAGATCCTTTTGCTAAGCGCTCAATCATTCGATTAATTTCTTCTGTCGATTGTTGTGTACGACTGGCTAAAGATCGAACCTCATCAGCAACCACCGCAAACCCTCGTCCTTGCTCACCAGCACGTGCTGCTTCAATAGCGGCATTTAATGCGAGCAAATTGGTCTGTTCGGCAATACCGCGAATCACGTCCAAAACCGAAGAGATACTATCGGTTTCTGTCGCCAAGGATTGAACTGCGTCACAGGCATTGTCGACCTGAGTCGAAAGATCATCCATTGCTCTAATGGCACCAATCACGAGTTCGCTAGCACTTTGAGTATCGGCGTACACAGTTTCTGCCGACTGTGACGTTTCTGATAGACTGCTTGCGATATGCTGAACGTTAGCTGTTAACTCAGTTGTTGCAGTCGCAACCTGCTCGACTTCGTTTTGCTGAGCGTTTGAACCTATGCTCGCTTGCTGCGCCATCACCATCATAGATTCTGTTGAGGATGAAACCTGATGGCTTGAATCGCGCACACGCCGAAGCACATCAACTAGCTGCTTACGCATTATTTCAAGCCCTTCCGCGACGACTCCAATTTCATCATTGCGCCGTGACTTCGTTTCGTGAGTAAGATCTCCTTTAGCGATCAAATCCAATGCATATACGATTCTAGGCAGCCAAGCCAGCGCCCCTTTCATAGCAAAGTAAAGTGACATCAATCCCGTAAAAACCAATATAGAAACACCTAAAAACCACCATTCAAGCGATCTAATTAATGATTTTTGCTCGAGCATGAGCTTATCTGTACGTTCTTCTATGCGAGCAAGAAAGCCATCAACCTGCTCTGACATTGCTGAAGCAGCATCATCAAATGAAGACATTAAGGCATTGCCAGCAGAAGGACCGCCGCTCACGTAGGCTTGGGCCATACTCTTACCCGTTTTATAATAGTTATCAAAAACCGGTAGCATTTCCTTGTAAGAGGAGGCGTTGATTGGATCGAGAACCTGCAACTCACCAATTATCTGAGTGAAGAGTGCGGCATTTGCTTCAGCTTCTGTAAAACCGTCATCAAGTCCATCCAGACCTCGTGTTGCACTGATGTCCGTAAGCCACTGCTGTACCTCTACAACCGCCAGTTTAAGAGAATGGGCTCGATTCAAGATAGGAATATCATGGCTACTTACCCCAGCTGCTAATGAATCCAACGCCCAACTCTTACTCATAACCATGGCAGCTTCAAGCAGCAAGATACCGCTGAGTACTATGATTAATAGGGAAAAACGCTTACTCAGAGAAACAGTCGACGTCTTTCCTACACCATCCATTTTTGTTTTACGCTGAACCATTATGGCAATCCTTCAAATTAAGCGGCTTGACTACTATACGCCGACGGCCAAAGCCCACAAAAAAAGAGCAGGAATGACATTCATTATAGGCCAATTTCTGCAATCGCAAGTTGAAGGAGGTTTTATTCTCAAGGAATCATACCTTGGTATAGATATAGGCGATCAAAGCCCACATTGCAGTGAAGAGCGCGAGATTTCTAAGTGAGGTTATGGCGGATTTCGTGATTACAGCATCGATTTCTAATATCGTTGGAGCACAGCGCACCAACAAAGTCATCGCTACATAAAATATTGTAAACGCTCAAAAACATCCGAAATAATCGCATTTAGTATTGCGCCCAATGCGAAAAATATTGCTAGCATTAACATAAAGAAAAAAATAATTTTAAACTCAACAAATGACCCTCCAACGCCTTCCCGAAATCACCCCGAAGTAACTTATTAAATTCATCCCCTCTCGCTTTGCGTAATTCGTCTTTTATGGCCTCAACGCTATTACCAATAGAATATTCTGAAGAGCTCATATCCAAAAACAAATACGAGCAAGCCTGCAATACCATGAGAAATATAAAAGATCATTCTTCGTGCCTAATTAAAATTTCAAAAAATCATTCCTAAACCGGAAAGTTAAAAATCATACAATGCCAAATTTACTGTAACCACATTAAGTAGTTGATTTCCAACTCTTAAGAAACGCTATTAAGCTAGCAAATTCCTCATAACCTTGTACAACAGAATCTCAAATAAGGGCAAAGTCCGCCAAACCGAAAGCAAGTTCTAAAACGACCCAATCAGTAAAAATGTCATGATAATTACAAGAAGAGGTTTATGAAAAATAAGCTTTTATCATTCTCATCCTATTTTCCGGGCACATTTTAATTCATCTACTAGAGTGAAAACATCTGCTGATTTTCTCAATTAAATCGCAGCCATCTCCCCGAATAGAGACCTCAGATCATGACTAGAAAACTCCTTGCTCTCAACTTGTGTTTGGCGCTGGGAGCCTGCAGCAATGGCGCTTCAGACTCAGCCAGCAGCGACACAACGAATACCATTAGTTCCTCAGACTTAGTTCTACCGTCACAAATATCTTTGGTAGAGCCGAAAGCATCAGATACAAATCAAGCACCAGCATTCCTTGCCCAAGCCCCAGCATCAGAAGGAGGCTTCCTCGAAACGGGAACAGACTACAGTGATGCTCCGCAGCGCTCTCACGTATGGTTGGAAGCACTAGAACCACTCGCAACTGTTGATAGTATTTTGTGTTTTATCGGCCAACTAAAACCTGAATTAGAGGTCAATGAGGGGCCGTATACCGTGTTAGCAGATATGGATAGTTGCTTTGAAAACGACAGTGGCGATAACGATCAAAGCTCCGGGAGCCAAGGTGCCGTTAACTACACCGAAGTCACTGTAGACTCAACTCGCGGCGAAGCGTCGGATGCTCCATTGAATGTGCATATTTGGTTTGTTATGGATAATGGTGATTCCAGTCAGGCGATTCGAGTTAACGGAGTTATCAGTGAAGGCGCTTCAGAACAAAACCCTTTTGGTTCTTTTGTTCTTAGCTACCAATTCTCAGATGCACTCGATTCAGACGATCCAGATGCTTACGGTAAAGGGGAGTTAGCGACGGTTGATACGCTTGCTGGCTTCCAAGGCTTTACCTTATATGAGTCATCCATTCGCGGGCCGGAAGAAATGTACGAAACCGCGGCAAGTGTTGTTGTTAATCCATCGGAAGATAACGGCATAGCATTAACTGGCTTTCGCCAGATAGGTAACGACGCCGCGGAGGCGAATAAAGCCTTTGCGATTTCTTACAACAGCGACAATTTACTACTACAAAAAGCGGCGACCTTCGAGCAACTGGCTTATAAAAACGATGACCAAAGTGGCACTTGCCTATCACGCAATAGCTTTACAGAAACGGTTTGGCGCTATGGTTTATATTCAGTAGCAAACGGCTCATCGGTCGAATTAAATTCCGGCTTTCCATTTTTGTATGACGCAGATATTGATGGTAACTATGATTCACGCGGTTATGCCAGCTATTGGGGTATTTGGACCGAAGGAGGTCAGGACGATCTTTCTGGTGTTACCGTTCAACGAGAAACCTTCGATGGTACTACCGGCACTGATTATGAATTAATCCAAGCTCAGGGACGCTTAATGAAAAACACCGTTATATCACTGAATTTAACGGATATTGATGGTATCGAGTTCGAATACTTTGAATGGAATAATTCGAACAATACTGGCACCAACTTTATCGTTGTATACGATTCTGAATCTGGTGACTTTATTAAAACAGCCACTGTTGAGTATGGTGAAAACGGACAAAATCGAGTCGAGCTAGAGTCACCTGTTGCAATTAGCTTAATGTCAGGCCAAAACCTTCATATGTTTTCAAATCAGTTAGGAGGAGGCGTTCAATTTCTTGAGGGCAGCACGGCAATCACCTTCTTCAAGCAGGAGTTTGTCACCGGTAATGAAACAGGTACAGGTGAATTATTCGAAAGCGGCACCGCAACTCTCTATTGCTATGAAAACTGTCCTAAGGCTGGTATGACATCGTCGGATCTTGATACCTACGATGGCCCATACTTAACCGATAGCACAGATGTTGGATCTCCAATCACTTACACCATATCCAATTCTGGTGCGAATACACTTGAACTAATGATCAGTACCGATGCCGTTGCCTATCCAACCGATTCAGAAAATAGCAGCAACAATCAGCATCCGTGGGGAGTTCGCTCCGGCGGTATGGTAGCCGATACCTCTAGCCTAAGTGCGACTACTGATGTTTATGATTCTGAAATTGTGACTGTTTTCTACGAATTTGAGACTGGCCCTAATTCTTGGAATCGTCAGGCAGCCCTTATTGACTCTTCAGGTGACATCGTAAGCTTCGATAAGCCCTTAGAATTCACCTATCGTCATGAAGATGCCAATGATCGCACCGGCAGCGCCGGTAATTACGATGGTCAAACCGTTATGCTTAACTACGGAGGGCTAGGCGATTTATGGGGAATTCCTAGCCTAACGGACACAGAACGCGGCTACTTCACACCCGCATTTAATATAGCGGATGCGGTGGTCGTTGGCAGCGATGACGAATACGTAGTTAAAGCCTTAGAGATCGAACAAAAAATGGAACGTACCGATGGTCAATGTACTAGCTTAGTATTGAACGATCCTGCTGTGCCGGTGCCGACTACGGTAAATGGGACACTAAACAACGAAGCGGTTCCTACCGTAACTGATGCACCCCGATATATTGCGGGTGAATCGACTACAGAGTAAGAATACTTACGCTGCTTAAACATAAATAACCCCTGCAAGCAGGGGTTATTTACATCAACTTAAACCGTTACTTAAACCTCTATAGGTTCGCCAATATTTCACTTGGACTGTAGCCTTTTATCACACTGCCGTTTACCAATAAAACAGGCACGCCACTACCACCAAGCGCACGATGCTGGCGCTTACCCTCTTCCGATTTTTCAATATCATATTCGAAATACGGAATCTTCTTTTGATCTAAAAATTGGCGAGCTTTTTTGCAGTAACCACACCAAGAGGTGGCATATAAAATAACCTTACCATCATGTAATGCGGCATAGTCAGGTGGTGGATTAATGTAATGTAGTATTTTATCGCGCTGATCAAAAACAACTAACGCGAGAAACAATAAAATAATTTTCGTCAATTGATAGCTCCATGCTCTGGAAATTTCAAAACCGAGGGTTCAATCATTCCACAAATGCGCCATCATTTTGGGATACTGAACAGGTCGAAAGTGGGTAAATTGGATATCACGCACATGGGTAAAGTCGGACCAAATCAGTTGACTACCCTTCATCCAGCGAGTTGGTTTTATTCTTTTCTCTATCGTTTGTTTTTCTGCCGCCGTCGCTTCGCGCAGCTCACCGACCGTTCCATACAAACGCACACCTGGCGGTGTCGCGAACCGTCCTTTTAATAGTGATTTAAACCAATAGGATGATTTGGTATTCACCGCCATCAGGCAGATATTAGGATTGGTTTCAATATTTTTAGCGAGCTGTGAGGTGAAAGTATCAAAATAATACCCAGTCGCATTATCCTGAAGAAACACGGTGCCTATTGGCGTGACATTCGGTAGTCCGTTGCTATCAACGGATGCAACAGAACAATGAATGCTCGACTTTTGTCCTGCCAGCACAACACTAACGATTTCTTTCCAATGTTTTAATAATTCCATCGCACTGTCCTTAGTTTTCCCTTACAAATAACCAAACAGCGTAAGAGTTGCAACTTAATTCGAACAATTTACCCTTCAGGCAAACGCTCACCATCCAATAAACACACGACTGCATCTCCTACTTTTATGCTGCCACCACGCAATATCTTTGCGCATAAGCCACCATGCCCCAGCATCGCGGCATGACCGCCCTGCCCCAACACTTCATCCATGCGAGAACAAGGATGACAGGCAGCAGTTGCTAGAAATATGGCGTCGCCAATACGAAATTGTTGATGCCTTAATGCATTTAAGTTAACGCCGCTAATAACAATATTGCGGCGTAAGCGCGCGGGATCAATACTGCTGTATTTCAGTAGCTGGGCAACTACATCAATATGTTCGGCGCTAATAAACGTCACTTGCCGACCAGAACCGGGACTGCCGTCCATACGACGATCGCCCTTCAATCCAAGCGAGGCGATGGCTTCCGCCTCGGTTATCCGAATCATAGGTTCCCGGCGCGCTGGACGAACGCCGATCCATTCAACTTTTCCCGCTGGAAGGTCGGCACTGAAACGACCAAAGAGTGCTTGCTGTCGGTTCATCGCCGCCTCGATTTGGAGTGTTAGTTATGGGGCTGGGTTTGGAATGGCTTTATGAATTACTTCAATTTCTGCCAAAACATCCGAGCTTAATATTACATCAACGCTGCGAATATTTTCTTCCAACTGCGCCATCGTTGTGGCACCAATAATATTACTAGTAACAAATCCTTGTTGGGTAACAAACGCGAGTGCCAACTGGGCCGGTGACAGACCAATATCATTTGCAAGTGCCACATAGCGCGTAATTGCAGCTTCGGATTGCTCACTAGTATACCGTGTAAAACGGCTAAATAAGGTGATACGACCGTTCTCTGGTCGTTGTCCATTCAGGTATTTACCACTCAACATACCAAATGCCATCGGCGAATACGCCAATAACCCTACCCGCTCACGATGCGACACTTCGGCCATACCGATTTCATAAGTACGATTTAATAAGTTGTATGGGTTCTGCACACTGACTGGACGAGGCATCCCCAACTTATCAGCAAGCGCGAGAACTTTCATCGTGCCCCACGGCGTTTCGTTGGACAAACCATAGTGTCGTATCTTCCCGCTTTCTAATTGAGTTTTTAATGCCAACAAGGTTTCTTCAAGCGGGGTCGTTTCTACATCGTCGTGTTCATAACCAAGACGGCCAAAAAAGTTGGTCGGTCGAGCGGGCCAGTGAATCTGATAAAGATCAATGTAGTCAGTTTGTAGGCGTTTAAGACTAGAATCCAATGCCTGCTGAATATGGTCTGCGGTGAGTTGCGGGCCGTTACGAATATGCGTCATCCAATCGCCAGGACCTGCAACTTTAGTAGCCAGAATAAAGTCATCACGGCGGCCGCGTTTAGCTATCCAAGTTCCGAGATATTGTTCCGTACGACCTTGGGTTTCTGCCTTAGGAGGCACAGGATACATTTCGGCAGTATCGATAAAGTTGATACCCGCATCTAGGGCAAAGTCGAGTTGTTGATGTGCTTCCGCTTCGGTATTTTGTTCGCCCCAAGTCATTGTACCGAGGCAAAGTTCGGTTACTTGAATATCCGTCGTTCCTAGCTGTCGCTTTTGCATAACGTGCCCATTCTTAATTTCGAGTTGGCTCATTATGCTTAGCCCGCACGGCGATTGAAACCAGTGCGAGCCAAAGCTGTCGGTAAGAATTATCTAGATTGCAGCCCTGATATCAGTATCGGTGCGGAATTGAGTTAATTGTTGCTCTAACGAATCAGAGAGTTCCGTTAAAGCATTGCAAGCTTTATCTAAGTGTCTGGCGGTCACTTGATGTTCGTCTGCAGCACGTGTGACCTCACCTAAATTATTATTCATTTCACGGGCAACCTGTTCTTGCTGAGTAATACCGGCTGCCAGTTGGAGATTAAGATCTTTAACCTTCGTCATAGCGGTAGAAATAAGTGCCAATTGTTGTTGGGCGTGATCAACATCTTCGGCACAAGCTTTAGTCTCTTCAGCACTCTGTTCCATCGCGTCAACGGCCGCTTTAGAACCACTGGTGATCACTTCAATCACTTGTTTAATCTCGTCAGTGGCAACTCCTGTGCGTTGCGCCAATGTGCGAACCTCGTCGGCGACTACCGCAAAACCGCGCCCTGATTCTCCGGCTCGGGCAGCTTCAATCGCGGCATTCAACGCCAACAAATTAGTTTGCTCTGAGATACTAGCAATTACCTCCGCAACAGAGGCAATTTGAGCAGCTGAACTATTGAGTTCGGTAATGGCCGCTGCGGAGGTTTCGAGTTGATCTAACAATGAAAACACCCGATTGCGCGCTTGATCCATAATGGTTTCGCCCTCACAGGCATGCTGACTAGCTGACTGCATGTCATCGGCTGCGTCACGCGCATGCCCCGCCATTAAGAATATCGTATCCACCATCATGGTCATGGATTCCGCGATCCTATCAAGTTCTTTGTGCTGACGCTCAGAGCCATCACTTACAATCAGCATGCTTGTTTTTAACTTTCCGGTAGACCTTGTTAAATTACGGCTATTGTCTTGAACTGCGGCAATGAGAGATTGCGTTCTCTTGCGCATGCTATTAATGCCCTCCGCTAAGATAGCCATCTCAGCCGTGCTGGACGTTGGACACTCAGTACTTAAATCGCCCTGAGTCATACCCGTTAAGTTTTGTGCAATACGCGCCAATGGTCGCTGAATGGAAGTCACAAAATAATGACCCAACAGCCACATGACGAACCCCCAAGCGGTTAATAATATGCCAGCGCGAATAAAACGCTGATTCACTGCGGCATCTAGCTCGTCTATATAAACACCAGTACCAACAATCCAATCTGTACCCGATACTTTGGTAACAGCCGTCAACTTTAGCACTGGAATATCACTACCCGGCTTGGGCCATTCATATTCCAAATACCCAACTCGGTCCTTAAACGCTTCGGTTTTCATGCGTTGAAATAATTCACGTTTTTTTGAATCTTTGGCCTCCAACATCGACTGACCTTCAAGTACCGGCTGATAGGGATGTACGACCATATTCAAATCTTCATCAATAATAAAAAAGTACTGCTTTTGATCATAACGAACTTGGCGCACAAGATTGGCCGCTTGGGTTTTCGCTTCACGGTTAGACATGCCTTGAGCTGAACGAATCACAGCCTGAATCTGTGAAGATTGAGCATCAATTAGCTGACCAAGCTCTATTTTTTTTTCACGCAACATATCATCACGATATTGCAATACCTCAAAAAACAGATAGGCCGCGACTACAAGAAATACTGCACTAAAAGTCAGCAACAACCGCTGTGATATCGTGATTTTAGCCTTATCCATAGTATTACTTCCCCAACCTCGCATTAGCTTAATTTGATCATCAGCTTAATTCATCGAACTAAAAACTTAGCTCTACTGATAAATTACACAGCAAATATAGTCGGAGTTAGAGGGTTTGCTGGATGAGTTTTGCGGTTGGTTACAACTTAACAACAAATGCTAAGCCATTGACCTGTAAGGAAAAGTTAGACGACCCGCATTTTCGACAAAATGACAATAACGCCGCTTTAGCGCTGCAGCCACAAGCGTCGATACTGATGCGCTCGTCGTCTATCCGGCATAGTGTCTAGAATGGGTAGTAGCGCATTAGCAATTATTTCGCGCTCATCGGGTGTGGCCTCGATGGCCAACAATATCTCAATCGCTTGGCAGTAATCCTCGCCAGCCGCCAAGCGCCGGGCGTTCTGAATACTGGCTGCTAAGTGTTGATGAATATCGTTAGGCTCCGGCTTAAACTGACGGGCATTTACTCGTGCGATTAATAGTTGAAATTCAGGGGCGCGAGTTACCGCATCCGGCAGGGTAGCTATTTTTTGCGCTAACGCTTCAAAATGCTCACTTACGATAAGCTGTTCTAATTCGGCGAGTAGCGCAGGCGCGTTTAACGAATCGGTTGCATTTATTTGCGTAGGCATAAGCACCGATGCCATGAACTCTTGTAATTGCTTACCGGTTATTACTCCTGCTGCCCTAGCCTGCAACTTGCCACCAACAAATAATAATAAGGTCGGTAATTGTTTTATCTGCCAGCGTTGCGCCAGCGCAACTTCTGCTTCGGCATTCAGCTTCACAATCGTTAGATTTGGCATTGAAAGCTGAAGGGTATTTAACCAAGGTTCTAACGCGCGACAAGGAGCACAGTGCGGTGCCCACACGTCGACCAATACAGGAGCATGCATCGAGCCATCTTCAACCAAGACGGAAAAACTTGAATCAGTAACTTGAAGAAAGGTCTTGGGCATCAGGAAATTCCAGTTGCGCAACAACGAATGGCGCTAACATACACCAAAATCCTAGAGGGTGACATTCTTACAGTCTGTTATAATTCAGCCATGACGACATCTACCTCAACCGTTAAACACATACTCTTAATCGCCCTTATCACTCTTTGGCTGGGAGGATCTCTTTTTGGTCTTTGGTGGTTTCAACAGAAACAACTAAGGCCATTTGTCGCAGACACCGATCCTGTTGAAGCGATGCAGATAGGCGCTGTGGACACAGCCTTATCGGCCATTTTGCAGCGCTTACCGGCAAGCGAGATTGAACAGCAAATTATTCTGTTGCACCTATGGAATCCCGATTGCTTATGCAATGCGGTAAGTCAGCGTCATTTAGATTCATTATTAAGCCACTTTACTAAGCAAGAATTACGCGCCATAGCACTAGCACCCGCTTCTATCACAACAGAGCAAATCGACGATTTTCAACGTTTGAATGGTCAGCGTATGGAGTTGCTGGTATTAAAACCTGAAGATGAGCTACCACTGTCGGCTAGCCCGGGTTTAGCCTTGTACAAGGTCGAAAACGGCAATGCCTACCAGCTAAGTTACTATGGCGCTTATGGCTTTGGAGCCCTCTGTACGCTATCGGAAGATAGTTTATTCACTAATATGGTGAACGATATGAAGCACGGCTCATACGGTCCCTTTATGAACGTTGCTGGTAGCGGATGTTTTTGTCCGTGGCCGAAGGCTTCTACGCAACTGCCCTAATCGCCTAACCAGCATTTTATAGTCAGCCTTATCCGCTTTTTCACTTAATTCACCGTATAAAAACGCATCCATTAAACTGGCAACGTCACGGCTCTGTTGATCGAGTTCAGGCCAAGCAAGACCTAAACGCGCTAAGTAACTGGAGCCGGTTTCACCTATTAATGGCTCCAGTCCACTGCGCTGTGCGCGATTCTGTAACGCCACCCAAGCTCGTTGTAACGGCGGCAATTGTTTTGGTCTATCTCGCCACCACAACACAATAGCCGACAATAGAAACAATCCACCCAAAACAGCCGCAAGCATATAGAGGCCATCAAGATAACTACCGCGATCAAACCATTGCTTTAATAACTTACCTTGGCGCTGCTTATCGTAAGACAGCACCCAGCGCTGCCAATAGTAGTTAGCCGAATCAAGTTTTAAACGCAGACTGTTAATCCAGCTTATACCGCGCATTTTATGGCTAGAGAGTATTTGCTCACGTAAAAAAGTACCTTCCTTTTCTACTGCTCGTTCTAGGCCATATTCAATTCGATCCGGTGCGACCGCTGCCGTTGGGTCGAACCGCATCCACCCCATAGTAGGAATCCATAACTCCACCCACGCATGAGCATCGTATTGACGTACCGTTAAATAGTTTTCTTGCGCATTCCACTCACCACCTTGATACCCGACAACGACTCGCGCAGGTATACCAACCGAACGCGCAACAAACGTCATCGCCGAGGCATAATGGGCACAAAAACCGCGCTGGGTACTAAATAAAAACTCGTCAATATCGTTATCTTTAAGTAGCGGTGGTTCTAATGTGTAGAAAAAAGGATTTTGTCGAAAATAGGTCAAAATGCTTTGTGCAAATGCCCAGTCGGTTACGGCCCCAGAATACAAATCATTGGCCCACTGCCGAGCCTTGATATTACCCTGACTGGGCAATTGTAAATATTGTTTGCGCTCAAGCCAGGTCAATCCATCAGCTTGATTGCTGGCCGTTGGATCAGACCACGCACGATATCGTAGCCGCTGAAATAATGGTTTACGGGCTAATAGAAAATCTGCATTGGTCACACCGGTATTCTCTTCTAACGCTTGAACACCGCGCAATGAGAATAAATATTGCTGATCGGTCGGCTCTTGAATAATGTCGTAGCCAATACCTTGATCATCTCGATTATCAAGATCGCGAGGATTAAACCATTTAGCCGTAGTCACAGGTTTCGATGGCTGCCATGCATTGCCATCGTAAAAATCCAGCATTAATGCGCGCCAATAAAGTTCATTTTGAGGTGGACGTCGATTGTCATCAAAGGTTACTCGAAAGGCTAATTTGTCCGACTGACTTAAACTGGCGATATCACCCGGTGCCATCTCCGTCGACAGCGCTGTATGTGCATCTTTCGACTGTAAGCCAATACTCCATAACGGTCCTAAACGCGGAAATAACAAATAAGCAAAAAGCATAAAGGGTAAGGCCGCTGCCAATACCGAAGCGCTGTAACGCGCAATAGGGAGTGCACCCACATTACCCGCCGGGGTACTCATGTGCAGTGCGACCATAGAGCTAGTAATAATCCACACAGAACTAATGCCAATAAGCGCTGCAGTAATGGATTGATTGAATAAAAATCCACAAACTAATAAAAAATAGCTGATAAATACGACGACATAAGCGTCGCGCTGAGTTTTCATCTCAAGTAATTTCAGCATAGCCGCCATCACTAAAAAAGCGGATGCTCCTTCCAGCGACAATTGTCGATCAAACGAAATAACGACAACCGCACCCGATAACATGACAACCAGTGTTTTAACCAACTTATTTGGATACGGCAATCGCCCCGCATGGGTTAACGCCCGCCAGCCGACACAGATAGTTAATGGAATTAAAAACCAAATGGGTAAGTGTTCAGTATGCAGTAACAACGAAGAACCAAATCCAGCGAGCAACCAGAGTAAAGAAATTCGAGGGATCGCATTGGCCGCTTGTTTCATTGTTTCTCCTGCCCATATAACGCCAAGGCTTCTAAGCAGGCTTGTAGATGAACGTCGCTATTTGCGGGCGGAATTTCTATAGTCGGTAATTGTAAACCGTAGCGCCAACCATTGTGATGAGCCTCTAATACCCAGCCACATAGTCGTGATAAGCGGCGCTCTACGTTGGCAACATTCACATTATCCCAACGCAACCAACAGAGTGCGCCATCGTCGTGATCGAATTGTTTAGTCATTAACCCTTTGCCACGAGCTAAATGTTTCCAAGCAATTTGTCGCATCGAATCGCCGGGCTGATAATTACGCAGGCCATTAAAATCCTGCTCCCCCGATCTATGTGCAATAGCACCTAGTACCGTTTCACCCTCTTCGCCGTCACCTAAAATCAAAGGTGAAGATTCGGGCGCGGGATATACCAATACACGGTAGTCGAGTGCCACCCAAGACCATGCTGTATAAAACCCTAATGGAAAGCGACTTTCGACGCGTAAACGCCCGGCTTTAAAATAACCACGTTTCGTGGTTCGCTGCGATAAGCGCGCAATGACACGTCCATTCGCAGGAATTGTGTGCATCACTAAGGGCTCGCCGCGATAACCCACCAGAACTCCAGCGGCCATGCGCTTAGGTTGCGCAGAGAGGGTTACCGGTAGATCTAACATTTCTCCGGCAAACACTGGATTTGCGTGCCCTGCTGTTAACGTTAGGCCAGACAAATTAGCGAAGGTGAACCACATACTCGTCAGTGCAACGCTAAATAACCAAAACGTGACGGCATAAATCAGACTGTTTTGATAATTAATGGCCGTTACCAGCATAACCAACAAAACAAAGCCGAGCATGAAACCAACTCGACTCGGTAATATAAATACCGAACGATGAGATAAGGCTAACATCGCAGTACTTGGTATACGTTGATCTAACCATGTAGCCCAACGTCGTTGAAAAAAAGCTCGCATGATTTAAAGCAATACCGGCACGCGCGTTAAAATTGTTTGCGATGCGCTATGAGCACCACCACCGGCATTATCACCTAAACGGTGATCCGCTACCGCAGGAAGTACGGCCTGAATATCTTCGGGTAACAAATACAAACGTTTATGCACCACGGCCCATGCTTTGGCGGCACGCAGCAGCGCCAGTGCACCGCGTGGCGATAGTCCATAAGCGTAGCCACCTTGGGTGCGCGTAAAGGCGACAATACGTTGTAAGTAATCCAAGACACTGGACGACGCTTTAACTTTGAGTACCGCCGCTTGTAATCGAGTTAGCATGGCATGGTCGATGGTGACATTTAGACCTGCAATCATCGCACGACGATCCACCCCTTCTAACAATTCACGTTCAGCACGCTCATCGGGATAACCCAATTGAATACACATTAAAAAACGGTCGAGCTGTGATTCTGGTAAGGGAAATGTTCCCGCCTGAGAAATCGGATTTTGAGTAGCTATCACAAAGAATGGATCGGGCAATGGACGCGTCTCGCCTTCGACGGTGACTTGGCCTTCTTCCATCGCCTCTAACAAGGCGCTTTGCGCCTTAGGTGTAGCGCGATTAATTTCGTCAGCAAGCAATAACTGGCTGAAAACAGGACCCGCATGAAAACGGAATTGTCCGTGATCGCCTTCACGCTCGAAAATACTGACGCCAAGAATATCCGCAGGCAGCAAATCGCTGGTGAATTGAATCCGGTTGTAATCAAGGCCCAACACTTTAGCCAATGCATGAGACAAGGTAGTTTTGCCCATGCCCGGTAAGTCTTCAATCAGCAGATGACCTTTTGCCAACAAGCACGTCAGCGCTAGTTTTAGTTCTGGCTCTTTACCAAGGATAACTTTATTGAGTTGTTCTAATGCGTTGGCAATTGGCTCAGCCATGAGGACACCTTAAAAATCGACAGCCTTCGAGCTTAAGGGTAAAGGTAGGATAAAATCCAGTTTTTAAGGGAATTTGAAAAGCATCTACGGGGATAACCCGCAGATGCCGCTAACAGATTACAGAGCGTCTAAGCCGCTGGCTAAATCCGCAATAATGTCTTGAACATCTTCTAGACCAACGGCGATACGAATCAAGGCTTGGCTAATACCCGCGGCATCGCGCTGCTCATCGGTTAAACGACCATGGGTCGTCGTGCCCGGATGCGTCACCGTCGTTTTAGTATCACCTAAGTTCGCCGTAATGGAGATCATACGTGTAGCATCGATGACCTTCCAAGCCGCTTCGCGACCTCCGGCGACCTCAAATGACAAGACACCGCCCCCCAGAGTTTGCTGACTCATGGCAAGCTCATGCTGAGGATGCGTAGGCAAACCCACATAATTGACTTTGGTCACTTTGGGGTGCTGTTCTAACCATTGCGCTAACGCCAATGCGTTCTCGCTGTGCGCTTTCATTCGCAGACCAAGTGTTTCTAATCCCTTTAAAAACACCCACGCATTAAATGGGCTCATGGTTGGACCAACGGAACGCAATACACCAACAACCGGCTCAATTAATTCCGCAGACCCCACCACTGCACCGCCAATACAACGGCCTTGGCCGTCGATATATTTGGTGGCCGAGTGAATAACCAGATCGGCACCTAACGCTAACGGCTTTTGCAGCGCTGGGGTACAGAAACAGTTATCCACCACCAATAAAGTGTTGGTTTCTTTGGCTAATTCAGCCAACGCACGAATATCCGCAATTTCAGTTAACGGATTCGACGGCGACTCTAAAAACAACATCTTAGTGTTGTCTTTAATCGCTGCGCGCCAAGCATCAATATCCAATAAATCAACGTAGGTAATATCAACATTGAATTTACGCAAATACCGTTCGAACTGAATATTGGTACTACCAAATACACTGCGTGACGACACTAAGTGGTCACCCGCTTGCATGTGAGCAATACAGACAGAATAAATAGCCGCCATACCGGATGCAGTAGCTGCACACAGTTCGCCACCTTCAAGTGCCGCTAAGCGTTCTTCAAAGGTGCGAACGGTTGGATTCATGTAGCGTGAGTAGACGTTACCCGGCACTTCGCCAGAAAAACGCGCAGCTGCCTCTGCGGCCGAGTTAAATACATAACTGCTAGTCGTGAAGATAGCTTCTGAATGCTCACACTCATGAGTACGAACTTGTCCAGCTCGCACTGCTAGCGTATCAAATCCGGCATCGGTTAAATCGGATTGATAACGGCCATTAAATTCTGAAAAATCCTTCATTACCTGATCCCCTCAGGACTCGGTTTCATCGTTATGTAGATCGATTGCAACGTTTTCTACAACGCGCTTACCTTCTTTTGTTGCATCATTACGCAGCTGAGAAAGACGTTCGAAATACTCATCGTTAATATCGCCAGTGATGTAGTTGCCGTTAAATACCGAGCAATCAAAACTCTTGGCTGATGTTTTACTGCCTTCTAAACACGCAGAAACGAGATCGTCGATATCTTGATACACCAACCAGTCGGCACCAATTGCCGTGGCGATTTCTTCTGTGGTTCGACCGTGAGCGATAAACTCTTCTTTCGCCGGCATATCGATACCATAAACATTAGGGTAACGAACCGCCGGAGCCGCTGAAGCAAAATACACTTTATTCGCGCCAGCATCGCGAGCCATTTCGATGATCTGCTCGCACGTTGTACCGCGAACAATGGAATCATCGACCAACAACACGTTTTTACCGCGGAATTCTAAATCCAAGGCATTAAGCTTTTGCTTAACGGATTTTTTACGCAACTGCTGGCCCGGCATAATAAAGGTGCGGCCAATGTAGCGATTTTTCATAAAGCCTTCGCGATACTTCACGCCTAAACGATTGGCTAATTCCAAGGCAGATGAACGGCTCGTATCTGGAATTGGAATCACAACGTCGATATCGTGATCAGGGTACTGACGCAAAATCTTTTCTGCCAGCTTTTCACCCATGCGCAAACGCGCTTTATAAACTGCAACGCCATCAATAATAGAATCAGGACGCGCAAAATAAACCTGTTCGAAAATACACGGCGTTAGCTCAGTGTGCTCAGCACATTGCTGAGTAAACAACTGACCATCCTCTGTGATAACAATCGCTTCCCCAGGTGCTATGTCGCGTTCGATTTTATAACCAAGCGCATCTAGAGCAACCGATTCAGAGGCAACCATGTATTCCATGCCTGTCGCAGTCTCGCGAGAGCCGAAAATCGCAGGGCGAATACCATGAGGATCACGGAAAGCTACGATGCCATAGCCGCTAATCATAGCAACCACGGCATAGCCACCACGAATACGCTTATGAACTTCGCTCACTGCTTTAAAAATAACGTCTGGCGTTGGTAGCAACTGACGCTGTTCTTGCAACTCGTGAGCAAAGATATTCAACAAGACTTCAGAGTCTGACGTCGTATTAATATGACGTAGATCTTCGCGATAGATATCGTCTGCCAACTCTTCTGTATTAGTCAGGTTACCGTTGTGTGCCAAGGTAATCCCATAAGGCGAGTTAACATAGAACGGCTGAGCTTCCGCCGAACTCGAACTACCTGCCGTTGGATAACGCACATGGCCAATACCCATATTGCCCAGTAAGCGCTGCATATGACGAGTGCGGAATACATCACTCACGAGACCATTATCTTTACGCAAACACAGTTTGTTGCCGTAGCTAGTCACGATACCCGCGGCATCTTGACCACGGTGTTGCAATACTGTCAGGGCATCATAGATAGCCTGGTTGACATGGGATTTGCCGACAATACCCACTATTCCGCACATGCGCGTGTAACCTCAAAAAGCTAGAGTTTAATTAGTAGTCGTCATCACCTGAGTTACTGTTGATGGCAGCGTTTTTCGCGCCCAATCAGCAACTGTTTCTAGGTGAGGTATAAAGAGGGAATCCTGCCACCACTGATCTTGTGCCACTGGCGTGAACTGCGCCAAAAACACAATCGCAACTAGGATCAAAAGGCCGCGGGCAAGTCCAAAGACCATACCGAAAACCCGATCCGTACCGCTCAGTCCCGTCATCCTGACAACTTCAGACAATAGATAGTTCAGTAAAGCACAGACAACTAAAGTGCCTGCAAAAAGAATAACGAAAGCGACGATCCAACGAAGAGAGTTCGTTTCAATCTGTCCAACCAGTAAGGTTGCCAAGTTGGCGCTAAAGAAGCGCGCAACCAAAAATGCTGCGACCCACGAGGCAAGTGATAGCGCTTCTTTCACAAAGCCGCGCTTTAGACTGATCAGGGCCGACACCACGACAACGGCCAGTATCACCCAATCAATTACCGCCATTCGTTGCCTCTGAGTACTTCAAGAAAGCGCGCAGTATACCAAAGCACGCTGGGTAAGAAAGCTCTAATCGTTGGGCTCTTCTGTGGATTAACTCTCAGCCTTGTAGCGCCGCAGATAGATGTCTTTCTGCTTCAACTCTGCTTTAAGTGCTGCTTGTAATTCTTCAGCCTTCGCGCGCGTTAATTCTGGCCCAACATAAACGCCTGTATGCTTTGTTTCGGCGAATTCTTGCACATAAGCCTTATAACCTAACCCGCGTAATTTATCGCGTAAGCGATGAGCGTTATCGCGCTGAGAGAAGACACCAATCTGCAATGTCCATGCATATGGCATTTGCTCATCATCCAAACTTGAGCGATCACTTTGAGCTCCACCGCGAGAGGTATCGTCATGATCAACCACTACGATATCAGGTACGGATACCATTTTTTCAGCTTCACCGCTGGCTAACTGCTCCAGCTCTTTCCTCACCTTTCGTTCATCTTCTAACGTTGACCACTGAGGTGGCTCTGGCATGGGAGGAATGTCTGAACTTAATCCGCGATGAGTACGTGAACCATCTAGCACCACAGGCAGCACCAATGCAGCGATACCAACCGTGACGAGCGCGCCTAATATGCGCTTTTTAAGGTGTAGTTCCATTATGCAACTCCCTGTCCGCTGCTCTGCATTTGCCGATCAGCTTGATGAGCATTTAGCCAAATTTGAGCCGCTTCAACCGTATAAAATGACCCAGCAATAAGCCAATGTCCTGTTGCATTTGTCGCTATTAACATATTTAGCGCCTGTTCAACGGTATCCCACTCTTGCACCTGAATTTCTGCAGCAAAATCGGCGCGAGCGTGCAATGCTTGAGCACTTAAACCGCGATGACACTGAGTCAGACTAACAAGATGGAAAACCTTACTTGCTGGTAAAACCCGCAATACACCCTCGACATCTTTATCGCCCAACATACCGAGCACAATACCGTCCACTTGAACTAACTGCTGACCAATAAACTCAGCTGCTTGAGGATTATGGGCAACATCAAGAGTTAAACGCAGAGCGCCAAAATCAAATGTCTGTAATCGCCCAGGAACAGCCAAGGTCGAAACTACAGTCGCGACATCTTCATAACTCGGCAATTGATTGATCAAAGCCAATGTTTGAATGGCAGTAGCAACGTTTGGATAAGGAATTTTAGGTGTCGGTAAAGCCCAACATTGCGGACTACCGCGACTATCACGGAATCGCACTTCCACACCGGAATCGCTTCGTCGAGCGCTAAATTTATCGTCACGCCCAACAAACTGCCCGCCAATATTCTCCACTGTTGTTGCAGCAGTATCAGGAGCATCCGGCTGACCGCAAACTAGAAAACAGTTTTTGCGAGCGATACTGCACTTTTCATAAGCGATTTCTGCGACCGTATCACCCAACCAAGACTGATGATCCAAACCAATACTGGTCACTACGGAAATGTCCGCGGCTGCGATATTCACCGCATCAAGACGACCGCCTAATCCAATTTCCATCACACAGGCATCGACACCCTGCTGTTGAAAATAAATCAACGCCGCTAACGTACCGAATTCAAAATACGTGAGCGTCGTATCTCCACGCGCGGCTTCGATACGAGCAAAGGTTGCGCATAAATCAGCGTCGCTGATATCAACACCATCAATACTAACGCGCTCGTTGTAACACAAAATATGCGGCGAACTGTATACACCAACGCGTAATCCACGTTGGCGTAACAAAGCTGCTATGAGCGCGCTGGTGGTCCCTTTGCCGTTGGTTCCACCCACCAAAATCATCAGTGGTGCAGCTCGTAAGCAACCCACTGCTGCTCCAACCTTGGAGACACGTGCTAGACCTAGCTCGATCTCCGCCGGATGAATGCCTTCAAGATGGGTTAACCACTCGTCTACGCTAGAAAATGTTTGCAACATAATGACTGGCTTACGCGTCCATCGCTAAACGCATGGTTTTAAGAATGTCGGACACTTCTTTAATCGCAACGCCTGGTTGGTGTTGGTTTGCGGCAATACGATTAACCAACGCACTACCCACAATCACACCATCAGAAATTTTCGCAACCTTGGCGGCAGTTTCGCCGTTCTGAATGCCAAAGCCCACACCGACAGGGATGCTAACGTGCTTACGAATACGCTCTAAGTTGCGTGCAACGTCATCAATATCCAAGGTATTCGAGCCAGTCACACCCTTGATAGACACGTAATACACATAACCACTACCAGCGTGACCAATGCTTTCGATACGCTTATCAGTTGTGGTTGGCGCAATCAAATAGACTACATCCAGCCCTGCTTTTTTGAAGATGCTATCAACGTCGTGCGCTTCTTCTGGCGGTAAATCCACCATCAAAACACCATCAACACCCGCCTTAATAGCAGCATCGACAAACGCCTGATAACCCATGGCTTCAACAGGGTTCAAATACCCCATCAACACGATCGGAGTAGCGCTATCTTTGCTACGGAATTCCGTCACCATAGCCAATACATCACGCAATGACGTACCGTGCTCTAACGCGCGTTCGCACGCCAATTGAATGGTCGGGCCGTCAGCCATTGGGTCCGAAAACGGCACTCCCAATTCAATGATATCGGCACCGGCTTCTACCATCGCATGCATCATAGGCACAGTAGATTCTTTCAGCGGATCACCCGCCGTTACGTAAGGGATAAGCGCTTGGCGACCCTGTTCTTTTAAAGCTGTAAATACAGTATTGATACGAGACATTTTTTTAATCCTACCTATTCCTCTCGATATGTTGATCGCGAGGAAGAATAATTATTTCTGAGCACCCTATAGAGAGCTATACCTAAAAAGCTATACCTAAAGGGCTTCAGAACCGTCGCGAGCGATGAAAAGACAAGGCAAAAATCAGCAAGGTAGCGCAGTGTACAAGTCGTACATGAGCATACCGAGCTGATTTTTAACGCCGTATTTCCGAGCGCAGCAGGTTCATAATCAAGCGGTTACTCCGTCTAGAGTGGCGACCGTATGGATATCTTTATCACCCCGCCCAGAAAGATTCACCACAATCACCTTATCTTTGCTCATAGTCGCCGCTAGCTTCATCGCATACGCAACGGCATGGGCAGACTCTAACGCTGGCATAATGCCTTCTAAACGCGTCAGTTTATGGAAAGCATCCATCGCTTCGTCATCCGTAGCGGCCACATATTGAGCTCGCTTAACGTCTTTCAACCAGCTGTGTTCAGGGCCAACACCTGGATAATCTAAGCCTGCTGAAATTGAGTGCGTACCCATAATTTGGCCGTTCTCATCCTCCATTAGGTAAGTACGATTGCCGTGCAACACGCCCGGGCGACCTTTGCTTAGTGGCGCTGCGTGGTCATTGCCATCAAGGCCCAAGCCACCGGCTTCAACACCATACATGGCAACTTCTGGGTACTTAATGTAAGGATAAAACATACCAATCGCGTTTGAACCGCCACCAACACACGCAACCACAGCATCAGGCTGACGACCGATTTGGGTATCGCATTGGCGAATCGTTTCACGACCAATCACGCTCTGGAAATCGCGAACCAGCATAGGATATGGATGTGGGCCCGCAGCAGTGCCGATCACATAATAGGTATCATCGACATTCGTAACCCAATGACGCATCGCTTCATTCATCGCATCTTTCAGGGTTTTGGTCCCCGATGTTACTGACACAACCTCTGCGCCTAACAACTTCATGCGATAGACGTTGAGCTTCTGGCGCTCAACGTCAGTCGAGCCCATAAATACCTTACATTCCAAACCGAAGCGCGCGGCTACGGTTGCAGAAGCTACGCCATGTTGGCCAGCCCCGGTTTCGGCAATGATCTTTTTCTTGCCCATAAACTTAGCCAACAAGGCTTGGCCTATGGTGTTGTTAATTTTGTGAGCGCCGGTGTGGTTTAAATCTTCGCGCTTCAGATAAATCTGCGCACCACCACAATATTCAGTAAGACGTTCGGCCAAATATAACGGGGATGGACGGCCCACATAATGGGCTAAGTCCGAATCAAATTGCGCCTGAAATTCAGGATCTTCACGCAGTTTTTCGTAGGTAGATTGCAGCTCATCAAGCGCTGCTGTCAGTGTTTCAGAAACAAAACGTCCGCCGAAAATACCGAAATGGCCACGCTCATCTGGAAGTTCAACATTGAAGTCTGTGTTGGTCGACACGGTACACCTCTTTTACAAATTCGTTGATTTTGCCGTGATCTTTGATCCCTTTTGCTGCTTCTACGCCGCCACTTATATCGACGGCAAACGGCGCGACTTGTTCAATCGCGGCAGCAACATTTTCGGGGGCTAGGCCACCGGCAAGAATAATAGGTTTTGGTGGTGTTGCTGGAACCAGAGACCAATCGAATGTCTCTCCTGTTCCTCCGGGCACACCCGGCTTATAGCTATCTAGAAGGATGCCCAGTGCGTTTGGGAACCGCAGGCACGACGCCACCAGGTCCGACGCTTGCCGGACACGGAGGGCTTTGATGTAGGGACGATTAAACTGCCGACAGAAGGCATCTTCTTCATCACCATGAAATTGAAGTAGGTCAATTCTAACGCTATCTAAAACGCTTTGCACCTCTTCTACGGTAGGATTTACGAACAAAGCGGTAACGCTTACGAACGCTGGCACATCGGCAACAATAATTTTCGCCGCAGCAATATCGACCGCACGCGGACTGGGAGGATAAAACACTAAGCCTAATGCGTCCGCACCTGCATCAACGACAGCCGTTGCATCTTCGGCTCGGGTAATACCGCAAATTTTAATGCGTGTCCGCAACATGCCCTGCTCTCCTACTGAGATTCAGCTCCGTCATGTAGAGCTATAAAAATAGACGAAGCATGATAGCAAAGAGAGTTAAGCGGCGTCACAATTGAAAGCGCCTTGAAGATAACGGTATAAGTTATTTAAAGAGATCAATTCAGCCTCAGCGAGACGCTAAGTTATACTTTCACCCACCGGCACCAAATTTTTGCCTTTGGCCAAGCGCCGATATTCACTCGGAGAAGAGCCAACCCATTGTCGAAAATCGCGAGCAAAATTGGACGAATCCGAATACCCCAACGATTCGGCAACTTGTTGAATCGGTATATGTTGCAACACCAATAAGTCAGCGGCATCCCTTATTCGAGCTTGCTCTAATAAAACGCTATAGGTAAAGCCCTCTGCCGCCAGATGACGCCGCAACGAGCGTGCAGAAATATGCAACATGTCCGCCAGCGCCTCCAGCCGAGGGTAACCATCCACTGAACACTTTAATAAGCCCTTAACCTTCGCGACGGTTGTCCTATGCTCGTACTGATAGCTCAACAGTTGCCGCTCTCGGCAGCGAGTCAGTGCTTGGGCAAGTACCGTTGAATTTTGTAACACTAAAGGCAAATCAAGATACGTCGTTGAAAATGATAACGAGCATTCCGCCTGATCAAAATCCACTTGTCCAAAGCGCTCGAACAACTGTGCTGCATCATACGAAAGTGGCGCAGCATGATTTAACGAAATGCGCGATTCAAACTCCCCGCCCAGTAAGAAATGAAAACTTCTACGCCAACTGAACAAACAACTCGCGTTCCAGAGATTTTGCAAATTAGAGCTCACCCAAGGCGTTACCATATGATGGATAGTGCAAATCTCGTCGGTCTGAGTGACATCAAAACTGGATACCCCCAGAGATACTAGAGGGCCAAAATCTTGTAATAACTCTAAACAATGTCGTAGTGAGGAGGCGCACATCATTGCTTGGCCTAAATCACCATACGCCGTAGGCTGTAGCTGCCAACCAAGCTCGCCCGCCAGATAATCTGATTCATTCTCTAACACTGCAGCCATGATATTCAGCAGATCGCTTAACGATATGTTAGGCCGGCCGGCGGAGATACCACTGGCGCTACCCCATTTTTTTAACAAGCTTACGTAGGCATCAGGAACTTGCTGCGCAAGCCATACTGGCGTCGCTGAATCTGAATATGCCGCACGAGTATTTAAAGACATGGAGATGAATCCTTTCTTGACCATCACTGACCGAAAATCTGGCCTTAAAGCCTCTACTCCGATGCGTGACGGTAAATTATGGTTGTTATTCTTATAATAAATATGCAACTGGAGCGTGCTATGAACAACGATAAAATAAGCCAATGGGTGGCCGCAGGCCTATTTTCCATCATTCTTTCAGGTTGTGGATCTGAGAGTCAAACCATTGTTGACGATGTACCTGACGCAGAAAATCTACTGTTTACAGACGACGGACGACTGTTTGTTTCAGGTGGCTCAAACGTTTTTGAAATCGTTAAAAAGCCTGATGGTAGTTTCATTAAACTGGATACCTTTCATGGCGACTGCACCGTTGAAGGAATTATTGTCCGCGATAATTACCTCTATGGAGTTTGCAATAATCTAAGCTCGCCAGATTTTTTAAAATCCTTTCTTATTGGTGGCGAAATAGTGCCGATGGATTCGGCCATTACCAGTAGCTCAACAGATGGCATACATCCATCAATGACGCTCACCACTCTTTCACCACTGGCGGATGTCCAGATAGCTAATGGAATGGAGGTTGATAATGAAGGCAACCTCTATTTTTCGGATTCCGGTGATAGTCGTATTTTTAAAATTATCCTGTCTGATCCAACCACCGTGGCCGACCTTCAAGTTTGGGCTGATAATTTCGAATATTTTGCTAACGGTATTAAATGGGTGGGCGACCGCTTATATACAACCGCAATGAAAAGCGGAACCATTACAGCTCAATTCGGCTATATCGAACGTCAGCCAGATGGTAGCGGCGGTGATTTTGTACCCGTTTATGAAAGAAAAAGCACCGTACTCGATGACTTCCTTCCAACAGCCAACGGCTTTCTACTCACTGATTATCTAAAGGGAAGTTTGGTATATCTTCAGGACAACAAGGTCGTAGCAGAAACACCCAAGGACACCTTCTACTCGCCAACTGCCGTTATTATCGGTCAACCACCGATGTTCAGTAACGACGTCGTTCTGGTAACCGAAAAAGGGATTATCTTTGAGCAAAATAGTATGCAAGGTAACAAACTGGGTTTATACCAATTACCTTGGAGCCTGAATTAACCCTAAGCAGACGAAAGGCTGCTTCACTGTAAGTGAAGCGGCCCGACCTACTTAGCCTTCAACTGTAAAATTGGCTCAAGTAAAGCGGGTCCCCAAGGATCACAAGGAATATCAAACTGCTCAGGATAGTGCACACCAACGAAGTACAAACCTCCGCCCGGAGCCGTAACGCCTGCTTTTGTTCGATCTTGCTGCGCCAATACCTCTGCCATCCACTCTACTGGCTGATGACCCTCACCAATAGGCAGTAGCACCCCCACAATATTACGCACCATATGATACAAAAACGCGCTCGCCTCAAGCTCTACCATAATAATGGAGCCCCAGCGTTTAACAGTAATTGCATGCATGGTTTTTATCGGTGACTTCGCTTGGCAATCTTTAGCTCTAAACGACGTGAAATCATGCTCACCTAACAAAGCTTGTGCAGCCTCATGCATACGGTCGGCATCCAGTGGGTATTTCCACCAGGTTAACTGATCATGCATTAACGCCGGCCGCGCTTGATTGTTATAAATGAGGTAACGATAGCGACGCGCTTTTGCCTTGTAGCGGGCGTGAAACTCATCGTCAATTGCATCAACCCATTGCAACGCGACACCACTAGGAAGATTAGTATTTACACCCATCAACCAACTGTAATTAGTGCGAATGGCATGACTATCAAAGTGAATCACTTGGCGCGTGGCATGAACACCGGCATCGGTACGGCCAGCGCAGCCAACTTCAACGGGATGATTCGCGACCTTAGAAAGTGCTGCCTCAAGGGCTGCTTGTACGGTAGGTTCATCATGGTGTTTTTGGCGTTGCCAACCATGAAAACGCGCGCCGTTGTATTCAACAACGGCGGCGTAACGACGGGTATCAGTCATAGATCAGGCGAGATTATCCATTAACTCGCGAGCATCCTGCTTCTGTTGATCACTACCCTCTTGCACAACTTCTTGTAGCAACTCTTTCGCACCGTCAACGTCCTCCATATCGATGTAGGCACGAGCAAGGTCGAGCTTAGTAGCGCATTCGTCGGTACCAGCTAAGAAATCAAACTCATCATCTGACGCCGCTAGTTCATCTAAATCGATACCACCAATCAACTCGGCCGCACTGTCATCTTCACCGGCACTTAAGCCATCAAGAATAGACAGGTCATCGTCTTCAGTCGCTACTTCAATATCATCGTTAGCTTCTGCATCATCGGCAATTGCTAGATCGAACTCTGCCAAATCATCTTCGGCCTCGGCTAGATCATCTTGAACATCGGCCATAGGCATAGCTTCATCAAGATCATCAGCGCCAGATACGATTTCCGCATCCGCAGCTTCAGTTCCAATAGCGTCAAGTTCCGCTTCCAATGACTGCAAATCAACATCGCTATCGTCAGACTCAAAGCCCGTTTCTGCGTCCATATCGAAAGCTAAAACATCATCTTCTGAAGCAGGCGCCTCTGCCGTCGTCTCAGCGAGTTCCACTAAGTCGTCTTCAGAATCGAGTTCTTCATCTTCCACTTCGGTAGCAACAACTGCCTCTGGCTCTTCAGCAAAATCAATGGTTTCGAGATCTAACTCAGCTTCCATTTCGTCTTCTGCAAAATCAAAGTCATCAGCTACGAGTTCATCCTTTATTGCAGCCACTTCTGTTACAGCAGGCTCATCAAATTCTAATGGCTCGTCAGCGTCATCACCCAAATCGAAATCAAATTCGTCGAGCTCATCGTCCGCTTTCTTTTCAGCTAACTCGACCGACTCTTCAACATCAAACTCAAGCTCATCACTTTCGCTGTCAAACTCGTCGTCCAAATCTGGCGTATCAAGCGATAACTGTGGGCCTTCGCTCGCGACATCGAAATCAACGTTAGCGTCTAAATCTAAAGATGGTACTTCTTCTAAAGACTTTCCGAGACCATCGTCGGCAACGGTTTCAGTATCATCACCAAAATCCAATGCATCACCAAAGTCTAAACCACCTGCAAATTCATCATTCTCGTCATCGAGCGATGGAATTTGACCGTCATCTAGAGACATTGCTCCAGCAACAACTGCTGCGCCCGCAACCATAGGATCTAGAGGAGATGATAAACGCTTACGCAAATCTTCTGCCTGTGTACTAGCGATAATATCGCCAAGCTCACTCAGTTCTCCTTCAGCCTTTGCAAACGCTTCCGCATCATCTACTTCGGTATAAAGCTCAAGTAATTTCAATCGTAAGTCAGTGCGGCTTGGCTCAGACTGAATTGCCGAGGATAACAAGTCGATTGCTTGATCAAACTTTCCATAAGCGATGTAGATTTCCGACTCGCTAATGGCATCTTCAGTTTGGGCAACGGTTTCGTATTTACCTTCGTCCTCTTCTGCAAACTCATCTAGGCCAAGATCTTCATCGCCAAAATTAGTTTCAGCTACGGCAAGATCATCATCGCTTAAATCAAAGTTATCTAACGTTTCGTTATCAAACTTACCATCACCCATCACCACCGGTTCTTCATCGAAGTCGGCGGTTTCGTCTTGAGTGTTGTCGTCTGATTTTTTACGACGACGCAAACCAACCAGAACAAGCAAACCAATAAGCAATGCTCCACCGCCGATCATAAGTTCATCGCGGAACTCCATGACCTGATCAAGAATGCTCTTATCTTTGGCTTTAGCCGCCTCTTCAGCTGCTAATAACTTAGCTATTCGTTCTTTACGCGCTTTAATGGCTTCCGCTTCAGCATTAGCCGCCGCTTCTGCGCTTGGCTCTACTGCCGCTTTAGGATCAGCTTCCGCAGCATAGTTGTAGTCTTTAGCTGTTTCCGTCGTTGCGCCATCCGCAGACTTTTCACTGACAACGGCAGTTTCAGCGGCTGAATCAACAGGTTTAGCAACTACAGCATCAGTAGCTTGTGGATTTACTTCAGCATTAGCTGCTTTAGTATTTGAACCACCGACTTGCATGTTAGCCAGTTGATCATCTTTCAATGCGACTAAGCGTTGTAAAGTATTAATCTGTTCTTCAAGAGCCGCTAAACGTTTGGCTAGCTCTTCGTTTTCTCGACGGCCTTTGTCTAAGTTCTCTAGCGCAATAGACAAATCAGCTTCCATTGCCTCTTGACGGCTTGCACTACCACGACCAACTTCGCCGCTAGCACCCTGCGCATCTTTGTTATCGCTTGGCGCGGTAACTAAACGAACTTCACCACCCGTTTCTGAAGCGCGAGAACCTGTACCAGAATTCTTACGACCGGTAGCATCAAGTTGTGCAGCACCAGCTTTAATCGCTTGGTTCTGACGAGCAACTTCTGCAACAGCTTGCTGTGTTGGCACACCACGGATCTCATCCGCAGTTGGAACGCGCAAAGTTTCATGGGATTTAAGGCGATTAATATTGCCGTCGATAAAGGCGTTTGGATTCGCTTCTTGTAACGCCACCATCATCTGTTGCGGCGATACAGCACGATCCGGACGAGTCGCTACAGCGATCTGCCATAGAGTGTCATTCGGCTGAACCTTGTAGGTACCAGGTGCGGCTGCCTCATTAGCCCAACGATTATAAGACGGCTGCGCACCAGCCACCGGAGCTCCAGCAGGCTGTTGCGAAGTCACGGAGGTGGTCGATGTCACCGATGATGCCGGTGTGGCAACCAACGGATTGATCGTCGCTTCTTGGAAGACTGGCGGATCTAGTAATACGGTGTATTCCCGCAATACCCGACCAGCAGGCCAGTTCAGTTCTACCAAGAAATTTAAAAATGGTTCGTTGATCACGTCTTTAGAAGTGACCACAACGCGGTTACCTTCAACTTTGAACTGAATCTTAGTTAAAAAGTAATAACGATCAACGCCTGCACGTTCAAAGTCATTGGCCGACGCCAGTGAGGGTTTAATTTCCCACTGAGTCAGATCACCTGCATCAACCAGTTGAATCTCTGCATTTAGCGGTTGATTGAGTGCAGACTTCAGAGTCATTTCACCCAAGCCTAAAGCCAGCAGTTCAGACGATAACGTCAGACCTCCAGCCAGCAGCAAGCTATTCGCAAGTAGGCGCTTCATTATTGCTTCCTTGTTGTCGTTTCAGGCGATTCGCTCGCCAGCGTTTTACTAAAACGGCTTTTTTATAGATATTCCTGACCCAGCTTACTTATCGATTCCATTCATAAGCAGTCGGTAGTATCAAATATAAAAGTAGTTTGCGCAATATTTTGCCCAGCTTAGCAGGGATAAAAGCGTGACGTATGAAACACTTAGAGAATTATTTCGAGAAAAGAGATCAAAAGCGGGGCAATGCCCCGCTCTTTTTTGCCTATTTTTTAAGCAGCATTAAGCAAAATGCGCAACATTCTGCGAAGTGGCTCAGCCGCGCCCCATAATAACTGGTCACCAACAGTGAACGCAGAAATGTATTCTGGGCCCATGGTCAACTTACGGATACGCCCTACTGGAATGCTTAAAGTACCGGTAACTTTTGCCGGTGTAAGCTCATGCATACTGGCTTCGCGCTCATTTGGAATCACTTTCACCCAATCATTGTGGGCAGCCAAAATCGCTTCAATCTCGCTGACTGGAATATCTTTTTTCAGCTTGATAGTGATCGCCTGGCTGTGACAGCGCATCGCACCGACACGCACACACAAGCCATCAATAGGCACTGGCTTTTCAGTCGTTCCCATAATTTTATTGGCTTCAACCTGAGCCTTCCACTCTTCACGACTCTGGCCAGACGCCAATTGTGAGTCGATATAAGGGATCAAACTTCCCGCCAAAGGTGCGCCAAACTGTTCTTTTGGATAATCATCACTGCGGATAAATTCTGCCACCTGACGATCAATGTCCAAAATAGCCGTCGCTGGATCATCTAACTTGGCTTTTACATCGCTGTGAATAGCACCCATCTGGCTGATCAACTCACGCATATTCTGCGCACCAGCACCCGAAGCCGCTTGATAGGTTTGCGGAGCAACCCACTCAATCAAATCTTTTTCGAACAAACCGCCTAATGCCAACAACATCAAACTAACGGTGCAGTTACCACCGACGTAGGTTTTAACGCCGCTCTGAATGCCCGCTTCGATGACCTTATTGTTCACTGGATCAAGAACGATGATTGCATCTTCCGCCATACGTAATGAAGACGCAGCGTCGATCCAATAACCATTCCAGCCTGCTTCACGCAGCTTTGGATACACTTCTTTGGTGTAATCGCCACCTTGGCAGGTAATGATCACGTCCTGCGCTTTTAACGCATCAATATCAAACGCACTCAACAGAGTACCGCAATCTTTGCCAGCGAAATCTGGAGCTGCTTTACCCGCCTGAGAGGTGGTAAAAAATACCGGCTCGATCAGGTCGAAATCTTTTTCTTCTTGCATGCGCTGCATGAGCACAGAGCCCACCATGCCGCGCCAGCCGACTAGGCCTACTTTTTGTAGAGACATGTTTAAAACCTTTTATCCTTATAGCAAAGCAGCAACAACTGCTTCGCCCATTTGTTCAGTGGAAACTTTTTCCATACCAGCCGACCAGATATCACCTGTGCGTAAGCCTTGATCCAATACCTTGCTTACCGCCGCTTCAATCGCATCGGCTGCCGCTACTTCATTCAGTGAATAGCGTAACATCATCGCCGCAGACAAGATGGTTGCCAATGGATTAGCAATGCCTTGACCTGCGATATCCGGTGCCGAACCATGACATGGTTCGTACATACCTTTGTTGTCTTTATCCAACGACGCCGACGGCAACATACCGATAGATCCGGTGAGCATCGCTGCAGCATCCGACAGGATATCGCCAAACATGTTCCCGGTAACCATGACATCAAACTGCTTCGGAGCGCGCACCAGCTGCATAGCGGCGTTATCCACATACATGTGCGACAACTCGACTTCAGGATACTCTCTACCTACTTCAATTAAAATTTCGCGCCACAGCACAGTCACTTCTAATACGTTGGCTTTATCCACTGAACACAATTTTTTATTGCGTTTCATCGCCGATTCAAAGGCAACGCGAGCGATACGACGAATCTCAGATTCGTTATAAACGTAAGTGTTGTAGCCTTCGCGCTCGCCATTTTCTAACACACGAATGCCGCGTGGCTTGCCGAAATAAATACCACCGGTCAGTTCGCGTACGATCAAAATATCCAAACCGGAAACGACTTCTGGCTTCAAGCTAGAGGCATCGGCCAATTGCGGATACAAAATCGCTGGACGTAAATTACCGAATAATTCCAAACCAGAACGCAAACCTAACAGGCCTTTTTCAGGGCGTAATTCGCGATCTTCTAGGGCATCCCATTTAGGACCACCCACAGCGCCTAACAAAATAGCGTCGGCTGCACGCGCCTTACTCATGGTTTCTTCTGGCAGCGGCGTACCGTGTACGTCATAGGCCGCTCCACCGACCAAACCATTCTCTAGGGTCAGGCCGAGGTTAAATTTTTCATTCACAGTGTTTAATACTTTCACCGCTTCGGTGACGATTTCTGGACCAATACCATCGCCCGGTAGTACGAGTATGTTTTTGCTCATTCTTTTCTCAACCTATATTTGCAATTCTGTATGGGCGTACTCGGCTTCATTCGCTGACCCGCCGTAAATCCGTCCTTGGAGGCTCGAGCTGCGCCGTCCATGGCGCAGACGGTCAGCTCACTGAACCCGAATACGCCCTTTATTCCATCTAAACCGAGATTAATAACCGACAATTAAAAAACCGATATCATCCAGCGCCAAACAACCAAGGCGATTTCTCGCGACGATTCGCTTCATACGCACTAATGTCATCAGCGTCGATTAACGTCAAACCGATATCATCCAAACCATTCAGCAAACAATGCTTGCGAAAGCTGTCCACCTCAAATGGAATTGTTTCACCATCTGGCGTAACAATGGTCTGCGCTTCTAAATTAATTGTTAATTTATAACCTTCATTGGCTTCAACCGCTTTAAATAAACGATCAACAGTTGCTTCGTCTAACACGATTGGCAACAGACCATTTTTAAAGCTGTTATTAAAGAAAATATCGGCATAGCTTGGCGCGATGATGGTGCGGAAACCAAAATCTTCCAATGCCCAAGGCGCGTGTTCACGGCTCGAACCACAACCAAAGTTTTCACGAGCCAATAATACCGACGCACCTTCATAACGTGGTTTATTCAATACGAAATCAGGATTCAGCGGGCGACCACTGTTATCCGCATCCGGCTGGCCTTCATCCAAATAACGCAATTCATCGAATAAATTGGGGCCGAAGCCGCTGCGTTTAATCGACTTTAAAAACTGCTTAGGAATAATCATGTCCGTGTCGATGTTGGCACGATCCATTGGGGCAACAATGCCCTCTTGTACTGTAAATGGTTTCACTGTTATTCCCCTTAAAGTTCGCGAACATCGACAAAATGACCGGCAATCGCGGCTGCCGCTGCCATCGCAGGGCTCACCAAATGCGTACGACCGCCGTAACCCTGACGACCTTCAAAGTTACGGTTAGACGTTGAGGCACAATGTTCGCCATTACCTAATTTATCCGCATTCATTGCTAAACACATTGAACAACCAGGCTCACGCCATTCGAATCCAGCAGCAATAAATATTTCGTGCAGACCTTCTTCTTCAGCCTGAGCTTTTACTAAACCAGACCCAGGTACAACCAATGCTTGCTTCAAAGTAGCCGCCACTTTACGACCCTTGGCCACTTCAGCCGCAGCGCGTAAATCTTCAATACGGCTGTTAGTGCAAGAACCAATAAAGACGCGATCCAATTGAATATCGGTAATCGCTTGGCCCGGCGTTAAGCCCATGTACTTATAAGCACGCTCGAAACCAGAACGTTCTACATCATCTTTGGCGTCTTCCAACGTTGGCACACGACCATCAATGGTAGTGACCATCTCAGGTGAAGTCCCCCAAGTCACTTGTGGCTTAATATCTTCGGCGCGAATTTCTACAACTTTATCGAATACCGCGTCATCGTCAGACACTAAATCTTTCCAAGCAGCGGTTGCCGCTTCCCACTGATCCGCTTTCGGCGCATATGGGCGACCTTTTACATACGCCGCAGTGATGTCGTCATAAGCAACCATACCTACGCGAGCACCGGCTTCAATGGCCATGTTACACATGGTCATACGGCCTTCCATGCTCATTGAGCGAATAGCAGAACCGCCAAATTCCATCGCGCAACCGTTACCACCGGCGGTACCAATAATTCCGATCACATGCAAAACAACATCTTTACCTGTGATAGCTGCGCCAAGCTCACCTTCAACCTTGATCAACAAGTTTTTCATTTTGCGCTGAATCAAACACTGGGTGGCCATCACGTGTTCAACTTCTGACGTACCAATACCATGCGCCAAGGCTGCAAAGGCGCCGTGGGTTGCCGTATGCGAATCACCACACACCACGGTCATGCCGGGCAATGTCGCACCCTGTTCTGGGCCAACTACGTGCACAATACCCTGACGGATATCTTGCATTTTGAATTCGGTGATACCAAATTCATCGCAGTTTTCATCTAAGGTTTTCACCTGAATACGCGATACCGGATCTTGAATACCGGCAATGCCTGATTCACGTTCAAATGAGGTCGTTGGCACGTTGTGATCTGGTGTTGCCAAGTTGGCATCCAAACGCCAAGGTTTACGACCCGCAATGCGTAAGCCTTCAAAAGCCTGGGGCGAGGTTACTTCGTGCAGTAATTGACGGTCGATATAAATTAAGGCAGTGCCATCATCTCGTTCTTTAACAAGATGTTGTTCCCATAATTTGTCGTACAAGGTTTTCCCGGCCATGTGGATGACTCCTTCTATGCTCTGCGGGTTGCTATCACTGTGCACAGGATACCGCAGGCAGGTAACAACTCAAATTCATATTATTTCTAGTTTGAATTCCAAATAGGAATACAATAAATTAAACACATTCTAAGGCGAGAATGGTTATGGATACGCAATCACTAAAAGCTTTCTTGGCTGTTGCTGGGCATCGTTCATTTTCTGCAGCCGGGGAAGATCTTCATCTAACCCAATCAGCGGTAAGTAAGCGCATTCAAATGCTAGAACAGCAAATTGGCGTTACCCTATTCGACCGCCACAATCGCACCATTAGCCTTACAGAAGCTGGTCATAACCTCCTTCCGCGAGCGCGCGCAATACTCGATTTAGTCACCGACACAGAACTCCATCTTGTAAATATGGAGGGCCAAGTCAGTGGGTATCTCTCACTTGCGACCAGCCATCACATTGGTCTGCATCGTCTACCACCAGTATTACGAGAATTCGTTCAACGCTACCCAAGCGCCCAACTCAATTTAGAATTCATGGGATCTGAGCGAGCCTATCAAGCCGTGACATTACGCCAAGTTGAACTCGCCCTAACGACGTTAGAGGAAAGTGATGCCGAAGACGTAGAGCAAATACCGCTATGGCAAGACACTATGGTGTGCGTCTGCGCTCCGGATCATCGCTTGGTTCAGTTAGAGCAAGTTACATTAGAGGATCTTGCCAGCACGCCTGCGATACTGCCGCAACCAGATACTATTACTTATCGTTTAGTCGACGAAGCCTTCCGCGAGCGCGGCTTGACCCTCAATGCGCCAATGCCGACCAATTATTTAGAAACCATCAAAATGATGGTGTCGGTCGGTATGGGCTGGTCACTACTGCCGCAAAATATGGTTGATGGCCAGCTCCACACTCTTGTCTGGCCGGGCACCTCCCCCATTCGCCACCTAGGACTCATCCATTTAAAACACCGCACGCTCTCTAACGCAGCAAGAGCCATGATTGAGTTGCTAAATGATCATTAACGCAAACAATCCACGGCTAAACCCTAACAGTCATAATACATAGGCAATATTGACCCAACACAAGACAACTCGATCGTGCTAGCGTTAAGGTAATTGAAATACTTTGAAGCTTGGGAGAAGGTTATGTTGGACATCAACCACATTTTAGTCGTGCTGGATCAAGAACATCCCGAGCAATACGCACTCGACCGTGCTGTTTGGCTTGCCAAAGCAACCAATTCAGATCTCACATTAATGACTTGTGCGTGGGATACCTATGGTGATGATAACGCTCGTATCGACGAAGCAACGCGCCACAGTATTAAAGGTGCCCTGAGCCAACGCGCACAGAGCTGGCTCGATAGCCTGCTAGAAGATCGCGATGTCGCCAATGTTACTGTGCGCACCGAAGTTCACTGGCAAAAGCATCTTCACGACGGTGCCATTGAATCTATACGCAATACAGATTTCGATTTGGTGATAAAAGGCACTCAACCGCACACATTATTGCAGCGGATATTTACACACACCGATTGGAATTTAATGCGCCATTGCCCAGCTCCAGTCATGTTGGTGAAGTCTGCAACACCTTGGAAGCACAACCGTGTTCTTGCTGCTATCGACTCCACCTCGCGCGATACTGGCCATGAATTAATCAACGACAATATCTTATCCTTCGCGGAGCACTTGGCCGATCATTTTGAGACCGACCTACATTTAGCCAATGCCTACCCTATGGTGGCCGTAGCCTTTGCCATGGTTCCTGAAGTCACAGCCCCTGATGACATTCAAAAATACATTACCGAACAGCATGAAGAAGGCTGTGCCGCTTGGGCCAAGAAATTCAATATTGCTGATGATCATATTCATATTGGCGAAGGCGATACCGATGTAGTAATTGCCGATATCGCCAAAGAAACCGAAGCAGATCTTGTTGTTGTGGGCACTATCGGTCGTGGAGGATTAAGTGGAGTATTGATCGGAAATACCGCTGAAGCTTTAGTAGATAAACTCGAATGCGATATTTTAGTGATAAAACCACAAGATGGCGTACGCCCAGACATCTCTTAAGGAAGCCAGACATGGAAGCGCTCGCCGCAGGACGTTTGAAAGAAGAACTGGATGCAGCACTCACTCAGCATCCAAGAATGCAACTTCTACTAGAACGAGCCTTGCGTAGCGAGGCTGTCAAAACAGCCATTGTGCATCCGGTAACTTCCAACTCTCTAGCGGGTGCTTTGGCGGCGCATAATTTAGGTCTTATTGACGCTATTTTAGTAGGCCCAGAAGAGCGCATTATTCAATGTGCTGCTGACAACAACCTCGATATTAGCGCCCTCCCCATACACAATAGTGAGCACAGCCATCACTCCGCCGAAGTAGCCGTGTCATTGGTACGACAAGGCGCCGTGAATGCGTTGATGAAAGGGGGTCTATCGACCGACGAATTGTTGGGTGCCGTCCTCGATAAAGTGAACGGTATACGTACCGAACGGCGTATAAGCCACGTATTTTATCTGGATATTCCGCTATATCACAAAGCCTTGCTTGTTACCGATGCGGCAATCAACATTCAACCAAGCCTGCGTGATAAAAAAGACATCGTCGCTAATGCCATAGATCTGGCTCACCATATTGGTATTTCTTGTCCAAAAGTCGCTATTTTAAGTGCCGTTGAAAAAGTAAACCCTGATATACCTAGCACCATAGAAGCAGCGGCTCTGTGTAAAATGGCAGACCGCAAGCAAATTATTGGTGGATTATTAGATGGCCCATTGGCCTTTGATAATGCCATTAACCGCGAGGCTGCATTAGAAAAAGGCATTGAATCTGAGGTTGCCGGTGATGCAGATATATTATTAGCACCCGACCTAGAGGCAGGTAACATCCTCGCCAAGCAATTAATGTACTTAGGCAATGCACTCGCAGCGGGTGTGCTTGTCGGGGCGAGAGTTCCAATTATTCTTACTAGCCGAGCCGAAAAAACCGCAGGACGGATATTATCTTGCGCTCTTGCCCAAGCAGCAGCTCAACCTCTAACAATATCGATTTAACGGCGCGATGCATTAAACCTCGTAATTTTTCTGTGATTAGCTATCCTAAATTAACGAGAGTAATTTACGCACCAAGACTTATCGTCGCGCTTCATGCCAGTGCATAATTTTCTGAACCATATTATTCCACTGGCGTCACATACAGACGCACTCTATTTTCTAAATTTCACAACAATCGTTCACACAATATAAAACGCTGATTTCTAAGCTTATTTCTAATTCAAAAAGCAAAATACATAAAAAAAATATTATTAATTGTTTTTTGGAACAACCATTGCAACGCACTATTAGGCAGCAAATCGGCAAAGCAAATACATCGTTTTTACGAATACAATTTCGTGAATTCCAGGCAGGAGACGCTTTATGTCGAACGACTGGCAAGACACAATTAAGTTTGCGCAAAATTTCCGACGTGAACTGCACCGTAATCCAGAGCTATCTTGGCAGGAACTACAAACAGCTAATACGGTTAGAGAAGCATTAACCGAGCTAAATATTCGCTGGCGCACGTGCGCGGCTACCGGCACGGTTGCCTATATCAATGAATCTGGCACTGCACCAGCTATCGCTTTACGTGCCGATATCGATGCCCTACCCATCGTAGAAGAAACCAATAAAGAATGGTCATCAAATAATCCAGGCTGCATGCATGCCTGTGGTCACGACGGCCACACAGCTACATTAATTGCTACTGCACGCTGGTTAAAACAACACGAAGACGAACTCGAACGCCAAATAGTTCTTATTTTTCAGCCTGCCGAAGAAGGCGGCCATGGTGCACGTGAAATGATAAAGGACGGCGCATTAAAAGGCGTTAGCGAAATTTATGGCTGGCACAATTGGCCGGCCATGCCATACGGTACGATGGCCTGTCCCGATGATATTGTAATGTGCGGTAATGGTACCTTTACTATTCGTTTAATCGGCAAAGGCGGTCATGCGAGCCAGCCTGAAGCCTGTGCTGATCCACTGCTCGCTGCCAGTGCCGTGACCATTGCTCTGCAACAAATTTGCAGTCGTCGTATAGCACCACAACAAACAGCAGTAGTCAGTGTGACTAAATTCCAAAGCGGCGATGCACTAACAGTGACGCCACAATACGCCGAACTTGGCGGCAGTATTCGTGTACCCGACGAAGCAACTCGGACTCTTATTAATAATTTAATTACCGAAATTGCCACACAAACCGCTGGTGCTTATGGCGTTAAATGCGAGATAGAACACACTCCCCGCTACAGCGCGACCATTAACCATGAGAAACAAGCGACAACAGCGCGCTTAATATGGTCGCAATTGCATGGCGACGCAGGTTTAGCGCATGGCCAAGCAACCCCTATTATGGCCTCTGAGGATTTTAGCTACTATTTAAATGCCATTCCTGGCGCATTTGCGCTGATGGGCAGTGACGATGGCAAGGGGCATAACATGCCCTGCCACAGCCCTTACTACGATTTTAACGACCGCTTAATTGCTGACGTTTGTCGCTGGTTTTGCCGCTTAAGCGGTATGCGGACACCACCCTAGCCCCAGCCTTTTTTAAAACTCGCTTTAACACGATATTTTTTAAAAAAGGAAATCTTATGACTATTTTCGAACAGCGCGAATCTGCGATTCGTGGCTATAGCCGCGTATACCCTGTTGTTTTTGATAAAGCCCAAAATGCTCGTCAAACAGACGATCAAGGCAAAGAATACATCGACTTTTTCGCCGGCGCCGGCGTACTCAATTTTGGCCATAATAACCCCTTAATGAAGCAAGCCATGATTGATTATTTGCAAAGCGACGGCGTGCTCCATAGCCTCGATATGCAAACCAAAGCCAAAGCTGAATTTATGCAGGCATTTACCGACATTATTTTAAAACCGCGAAATATGCCGCATAAAATGCAATTTATGGGGCCAACCGGCACCAATGCGGTAGAGGCAGCAATGAAGTTAGCGCGCCGCGCCACAGGGCGAACTGAAATTTTAGCCTTCAGCCGCGGCTTTCATGGCATGACCTTAGGTGCACTTGCAGCAACGGCAAATCAATATTTCCGCGGCGCTGCTGGCGTGCCATTAACACATGTCAGCCATACGGCATTCGGCTGCGAAAAACCTTGTGTAGGCTGCAAGCAAAACTGTGGTTTAGATAGCTTAGAAGCATTACGCAATCGCTATCTTGATCCATCTAGCGGTCTGGCCGCACCCGCTGCCATTTTATTAGAAACCATTCAAGCCGAAGGTGGTGTCAATGTTGCCGGTAAAGAATGGATTAAAAAAGTCGAGGCATTAGCCAAAGAACTTGGTGCCGTATTAATAATCGACGACATCCAAGTCGGCTGTGGCCGCACAGGCTCGTATTTCAGCTTTGATGATCTCGATATTGAGCCGGGTATCGTGTGTTTAGCCAAAGGCATTGGTGGCGCAGGAACGCCCATGGCAATGAATCTCGTACATCCTGATTTAGATAAGCTTTGGTCACCCGGTGAACATACAGGTACTTTCCGTGGCCAAAACTTGTCGTTCGTCGCCGGTAAAGTGGCATTAAGCTACTTTGAAAACGATGAATTAATGAGCGAAGTAAAACAAAAAACAAAGCAAATGAAAGAAGCCTTACAGCCATTATTAAAAAGCGACGGCAGCCTGCAATTACGCGGTAAAGGCATGGTCATGGGATTGGACGTCGGTAGTGGCGAGCGCGCCTCCGCTATTGTGCAAAAATGCTTTAAAGATGGTCTTATTATTGCGGCCTGCGGTACCGGCGGACGGGTATTAAAACTTATCCCACCGCTCACTATTCCACAAGAAGATCTCGTCGCTGGCTTAAATATTTTAATCAATGCCACTCGCTCAGTGATGGAGGAAGCCGCATGATTAAACGTGATGATATGACTTTCCCGGCAGAAGAATATGAACGCCGTTTGGGTGATTTACGCGCTCGCATTGCCGAGCGTCATTTAGATGCAGTCGTGATTTCTGATCCAGAAAATATTATGTATTTAACCGACTACCAAACAACCGGTTATTCTTTCTTCCAAGCCTTAGTTGTACCGCTGGAAAAAGAACCGTTCATGATTACGCGAGCACTGGAAGAATCGAATGTGATTGCGCGTACCTGGGTGGAGGTCACCCGCCCCTACCCAGATACCGGCGATGCCATCCAAATGCTGGTCGATGCCCTGCGTGAATTTGGTTTATCGAATAAGCGTATTGGCTACGAGCGCAATAGCTATTTCTTCCCGGCGTATCACCAAGATGTGATACACACAACGCTAAAAGACGGCAAGTTACTCGATTGCTTTGGCATTGTGGAAGAAGGCCGAGTGTGTAAATCAGCGGTTGAAATTGAATTAATGAAAAAAGCCGCCTTCGCGACCGAGGCCGGCATGGCGGCAGGTATTGCAGCCTGCCATGCAGGCGCTACCGAAAATGAAATTGGCGCGGCAATCAGTGCCGGCATGTTCTGCGCTGGCGGCGAGCCTCCGGCGGTAATGCCTTATGTAACCTCTGGCCCGCGCACTATGATTGGTCATGCCACATGGGAAGGCCGAGTTATTCAACCCAACGAGCATATATTCCTAGAAGTCGGCGGTTGTTATCGCCGTTACCACACCGCCATGATGCGCACTGTGGTACTGGGTGAATTAACCGATTCTATGTACAAAGCTCAAGAAACGATGAAGCAGGCATTAAATGCCGTGCATCGCATGGTGCAACCGGGCATGACGGTATCTGACGTCGATAATATGGTGCGCAACATTATTACCGACAACGATATTGGTGCCCGCTTAATTACCCGCTCGGGTTACTCTATTGGTATCGCCTTTCCACCTAGCTGGGATGAAGGCTACATCGTTAGCCTAAAACAAGGTGAGTCGACCGTTTTGAAAGAAGGCATGACCTTCCACGTAATTCCTTGGATGTGGGGCGTTGATGGCGATAAAACCTGCGGTATTTCCGATACCATTTATATTACCGATGACGGCTGCCGTTCATTCTTCGATATGGATCGCGACTTTAGCGTCAAGCCCAACGACGCGGAAAAACCCCAGTTAATAGGCATAAACGATATTAAAATGCCAAAATCGGAACCAACAAAACCAGAATCTATCGAACTGCCTACTTCCAAAGAAAACACCAAATCAGCAAAGAAAAAAGGAGAATGCTATGTTAACTCCTAACAACCCAACCACAGGAGAGGCGCTTCCCATCTTCCCGTCCTTAGATGCAACGAAAGCTAAACGTATTGTTGGCATGGCGGTTACCGCCGCCCCATTATGGGCGGACACGCCGATTGCCGAGCGCGCCGATGCATTGCGCCGCGTCGCCAAATGCCTACGCGATGCCAAACATGAATTAGCTCGCCTGATGGCCGAAGAAATGGGAAAACCCCTACGCGAAGGCCTAGCCGAGGTCGAAAAGAGCGCAGGATGCGCAGAGTACTATGCCGATAACGGCGCGCAGTTTTTAGCCGCAGAAACGCTCGCCTCTGACGCCTCACATAGTTATGTTAAATATCAGCCACTCGGCACAGTTTTGGGGATTTTGCCTTGGAATGCACCTGTATGGCTGGCGTTGCGTTTTATGGCTCCGGCACTGATGGCGGGTAATACCTGCATTATGAAGGCCGACCCGAATGTCCCGCGCACCGCGGTCGCCTTAATTGCTGCATTCCATGAAGCGGAATTACCCGGTGGCGTTGCACTAAATCTGCCAATCACCACGGATCTTATTGGCGAAATAATTGATCATCCCGGTATTAAAGCCGTGTCGTTCACCGGTTCGAGTAATGCCGGCAAAAAGGTTGCCGCGCGCGCCGCAGCAGGCCTTAAACCCGCCGTTCTCGAACTGGGAGGGTCTGACCCTTGCATCGTACTGGCAGACGCCGATTTAGAAAAAGCGTGCGATATTATTACCCTATCGCGGCTAATTAATGCAGGCCAATCTTGCATCTCGGTAAAACGCGTTATCGTCGAAGAGGCCGTTTACGACGATGTATGCGAACGCCTATATCAACGTTTTAGTCAGAAAACCTTAGGCGACCCGCGCAAAGAATCTGACTCCCTAGGTCCGATTGCACGCGAAGATTTACGCCTTGGTTTGCATGATCAAGTGAAACGCACCATTGATGCTGGCGCCCGTTGCTTGTGCGGCGGAGACCTGCCCCAAGGCGATGGCTTCTTCTACCCAGCCACCTTGCTACTCGACGTCATGCCCGGCATGGCTGCCTTTGATGAAGAAACCTTCGGGCCGGTACTGGCGGTGAGTAAAGCGCGTGATTTAGACCACGCACTGGAACTGGCCAACACCACCGCATACGGACTTGGGTCGAGCATTTGGACGACGGACGAAAATAGCATTGAACGCGCTATTTATACGCTGCAAGCGGGTCAAGTCGCCGTGAACGGCATTGTAAAAACAGACCCTCGATTACCCAGCGGCGGTATCGGACTGTCTGGCTACGGACGCGAACTTGGACCCCAAGGGATTCGTGAATTTGTGAATGTAAAACAAGTTTGGATTGCATAATTAACGACTATCGCACTGGGCAGGAGCAGTCCTTCCCAATGCATATGATGGGCAAGCACAGCGAAGCAACAAGAATAAATAGCAATTCTAGCTGTACCATAAGTTCGCTGGCTTTTATGCTAGGGGTCTATTTTACAGATTTAACGACCAACATTAGTTGCCTATGTCTAAACGCTTATTACTTGTCGCCCATGCGCCTTCAGAAAATTTACGCCGCTTAGTTGAAGCTATGTCCGATGGTTTTGAAGAAGCCGAATGCGAAGACGTAAGTTGGGAAGTAAAATCGCCCTTCGATACCGACGCGTACGACGTGATTACTAGTCAGGCAATCGTGTTATTAACGCCCGAAAATTTAAGCTACATGAGCGGCGCACTAAAGGATTTTTTCGACCGTGTTTACTACCCCTGTTTAGAAGTTACCCAAGGCTTACCGTGCGCAGCTCTGATTCGTGCAGGGCATGATGGCACAGGCACCCAAAATGCCCTATCGACTATAACGACAGGTCTAAGATGGCGCTGGGTACAGGATCCGATTATTTGCCAAGGCGAATGGCAAGATGATTTTCTTCTGCAAGCACGGGAATTAGGAACCGCGATGGCGATGGCACTCGATCAAGGCATTATTTAATTCGAGCATAAATTTTGGGCGTAAAAAAACCGGGCAAGCCCGGTTTAAAAGGGGGAGCAATCAGTAGCTAGTCAGAGAAATCAAACAAAGACTAACTGCGATGTAAGAGCAATCCCTTGATCCAAAAGTTCCCATGGCGAGTTTTAAATTGCATTTAAATGATTCGGCGCACGCCTTTTTTCGTTAACATTTCCTCTATTTCCGCCAAGCATGCTGGATCGTCAATTGTTGACGGTGCAACATACTCCTCACCATTAGCAATACTGCGCAACACTTTACGTAAAATTTTACCTGAACGAGTTTTTGGTAAACGCTGCACCACAATAGCGTGATGGAAACTTGCCACGGCACCGATTTGATCACGCACCCGCTGAATTAGCTGTAATTCGAGTTCATCATCATCAATCGTAATACCATCTTTTAATAACACTAATCCCATAGGCTCCTCGCCTTTAAGATCGCTGTTTTGACCAATAACAGCGCATTCAGCCACCGCATCATGCCCTGCTAAAACCTCCTCCATTTCGCCGGTAGACAAGCGGTGGCCCGCGACATTAATAATGTCGTCGGTACGCCCCTGCACAAACAAATAGTGTTCGTCATCTAAATAACCACCGTCACCGGTAATGTAATAGCCTTTATAGGTATTTAAATAACCTGATTCAAAACGGCTATGATCACCCCAGATCGTTGGTAAGCACCCTGGCGGCAAGGGTAATTTAATCGCAATACTGCCCTGTTCATTTGCAGCAACTGGCTTACCTCGGGAGTCTAAAATTTCGACATTAAATCCTGGTGAAGGTCGCGTAACCGACCCTGCTTTTACCTTAGTTAATCCCAGCCCTACATGATTACCTGCAATTGCCCAACCGGTTTCTGTTTGCCACCAGTGATCGACCACAGGTTTCTTCAGATGCTCAACAACCCACTCATAGGTCGATGGATCTAGGCGCTCACCCGCCATAAAAATCGTCTCAAGTTTACTTAGATCGTATTGTTCGGCGAGCTTACAATCGGGGTCTTCTTTACGAATCGCACGAAATGCTGTCGGCGCAGCGAACAGCCCCTTAACACCATGTGCTTCACATACTTTCCAAAATGCACCAGCATCTGGAGTTCTTACCGGCTTACCTTCGTAAAATACGGTGGTACAGCCCGCCAACAATGGCGCGTACACAATGTAAGAGTGCCCAACCACCCAACCAACATCCGATGCCGCCCAAAACACATCACCAATGCCCATATCGTAAACCGAGGCCATACTGTATTTCATGGCAACAGCATGGCCGCCATTATCGCGTACGACCCCTTTAGGCTTGCCAGTCGTGCCCGAGGTATAAAGCACATATAGGCTATCGGTAGACTTAACGGCAACACAATCAGCGGGAGTGACGTTATGCACGGCATCTTCCCACGTAATATCCATATGAGGCACAAGCTCACATTGACACTGCTCTCGCTGGACGATAATGCAGGTTTCAGGTTTCGCCGTCGCCATTGCGATTGCATCGTTCAAAATCGGCTTATAAGGAATGATCTTATTGACCTCAATACCGCACGAAGCCGACACAATGACTTTAGGTTCGGCGTCATCAATTCGCACAGCCAACTCGTGTGGGGCAAATCCGCCAAACACCACAGAATGAATCGCCCCCAAACGCGCACAAGCCAACATAGCGATAGCGGCCTCTGGAATCATGGGCATGTAGATAATGACGCGATCACCCTTGCCAACGCCTTGGCGCTTTAGCCCTCCGGCAAAATGTGCAACCTCCGCGGTCAGCTCTTTGTAGCTATAACTACGCTGATTGCCCGTAACTGGCGAATCATAAATTAACGCAGTTTGCTCTCCACGACCCTGTAGTACGTGATAATCCAACGCTAAAAACGCGGTATTTAGCTCGCCATCGGCGAACCAACGGTCAATGCCATTTTCATCTTTCGAAAGAATCTTAGTCGGTTGCTTAAACCACTGAATTTCTTGCGCTTGGCGCTTCCAAAACGCTTGTGGATGCTCCAGCGCTTCGCGATATTCTTCTTGATAACTCATAAACACCTCCGTTCGTAATATGACCTTACGCTAGGTGCATGCAGGTGAGTATTCGACCAAAGATAGTGTTAACTATGCCGCGTTTTTGCTAATGCCTGTTTACGCCGCTGGCTCTCAGCCAAAATACGGGTTTTGTCTTCGACGCTGGCGTTGTGCCAAGCTAGGATTTCCGCAAGCGAGCGTCCACAGCCAACACAGACATCGTTGGCATCTAAGCAGCAGTTACGAATGCAAGGACTGTCTATCGGGGAGGTATTGTCACTAGAATCAGACATCGACATCCTTTTAGTTAGGTGCCCTACACTATCAATCTCGCTCGTGCGTAGGAATAACAAAAATTGGACACCTTGATTTATGCAAAACCCCTTCACTAACACTACCCACAAGAAGCCGATACATAGCGCCGTGGCCGTGCGTGCCTATAACAATCATGTCGGCATCAAGCTTTGTCGCTTCAGCTAGAATTGTATCCACCGTCACGCCTTGGATAAGAAGTGCCGTGGTATCTAAACCGGTATTACGAAATCTATCGGCAATCGCCTGAATTTGACGATGCTCTTGATGAAATTTCTTCGACATATTATCGCGAACGGTTTGCGGACCTATGTCCATCCCTACGAACTCAGGATCAGGTGCAGCAACGTGTAAAAGCCATACCTTCGCAGACAGTGCCTTAGCGATTTTTTCCGCCTCGACCAATACCGTTTCTCCCGACTCAGAAAAATCCACAGCAACCATTATCTTCATAATTTACTCCACAACACCTATTTAAGTTCGAGCTAATCACATCGACGAGGCACAGTAAAACGCGCTTAAAAAAGTAATACCTCATAAAAGAAGAATCCGTAACCAATTCTTCATATTCTGTATGAAAAGTATCAGAAATCCACAATGAAAGACTATGGCATTTTGTTCATTTTTACTGAAAAGATGTCAACAAAAGCGCAAATTTTAGACACAAAAAACACAGGTTTAACCTTGGGTTATCTAGTTCTGAAGTAAGAATTCAGTAAGCATAATATCCAATCTGCAGGCGCATATTGACTAGAATAAATAGCCCCAGCATAAATTGAGCAAAGAACTACGAGCGATAAGTTATTACAATCCTTATTGCTCAACAATAATGTATTGTCCTGGCGATACTTTTATTGGATCTGGAAATCCGCTCCCAAGCACCTTCATCCCATCTTTATTCTCACCCTCGACATTGTCAAACCCAGTATTGACGACCTTTTCAAAGTGCGCGTAAGACGCCCAAACAACAGTGATAATAAATTTAATGGCATTATCGTCTTCTCGATTTATCGACTTATAAAAAGTAGAACTTACAAAGCCATCTCAAGCACCTCCGTAGTAGTAAATATAACTATACAAATACCTTCTTCACGGGGACTCCCTTAGATTGCATAACGCCCAGCTTACCGCGCGAAGTAATGTTGGCGACTTTTGTGCGTGTCTTTGCGCAAAAGGTGCCAACATTACGGAGTCCGGTAGAGCTGCTGGTTATGTGATACCACATCATTCAACTATATCGGTATGATTTGAAAATACTGTGACGACAGCGCAAAAAATGGCGAAGACAGCCAACACTAGGTATAGCAATTTATTGACAGTAATTGCACCCAGGGCCTCGAGAACAAGAAAAGCAGACATAAATAAAAATATTACCATCAATGCGTTTAAAGCAATTATCTTTTCCTTTTTGGGCTTTAAAAGCTGAGCGCAATATGGACAACTTACGACTGAATACCACTTCCTATAAATTCTTTCTTCAACTGGGATTTCAAAAAAAGCAAAATAATTATCGCAGTTACAACAAATCATCATTCATCCTTGGATTTCGCGACCACATAACGCTTTTGTTGTGGGGCGGTGAAACGTAGTGAGGAACGAGCGAAGTTTAACCGTCCCAGCCCCGCAGGGGCGTTCACCAACTGTTTGTTAGGCTTATAATGTTCGATGGTACAGATAGAAATCACGCCCATTAGCTATAAAATTTGACTCATGGATAAACCCTAATTTTTCATATAGATTTTGAGCCGCTTTCATGGAGTCTTGCGTCCAAAGAATTATTCTTTTATAGCCCTCGTCCTGCGCTTGAAGAATTAGCTTACTAACTAATTTACTACCTAAGTTATTATTTCTAAACTCTTTCTTAACAGCAAGAAGGTGAACTTCTACCTCATCTTCTTTTGCTAGCTTTCTTGCGTTAGATGTTGGTGGAACCATGATAACTAATCCCGCTAAGCGCTGATTTTCAGTATTAGAGGCTGTGATAATTCGCCCCCTTGAACGAATAGCAGCAGCATCAAATAGCGATTCTGCTAATTCAGCTTCTGTGTAGCCTTCGCCCACATAAACTTCATTTAGTAATTCTGATAATTCAGAATCAGGAAAACCTAAACAGTTTGTTGCTTCAATTTTGAAATCCATTTCTTAACCTTTGAGTAAGTCGGCTACGACAGCCTAACGCCCGCAGCACGCGCGGCTTTGTAGTGAAGGCGCAGCCGCAACGAAAAAGCCGTCGCCGTGCCTGCGATTGTTATGCATTTTGCGGATACAGTTTAATCAAAAACCAGCACATACTAAGTGCCAACGACCGACCCAACCTTGCCATTTGCTCTTCTGGGACGCCCAATGGGCGATGAGAGCCCGGACTGATAAACCCATAAACACCTACAAGACCCCGCTCCTCTTCAAGGGTAATATAGTCGATGGACCGAAGAAAATTGATTACAGCACCCCACTTTGTTCGATCATATCCTGGAGAGGATGAGGATTCTAAAGTTAGAGCAATCGATTGTGCCAACGTTTCTAAGGCAACTCGAATATCATTTAAGCATGCATTATAGTTTGGCGGCGTTCCTCGATAGGCGATTGATGAATCACTAATTTTTCTTATTATTTTATCTGCTTCAACTAGGCCAGATGACTCAAGCGCTTGAACTAGATCGTCTTCAACTGGCTCTCCATCTCCAATTGAAGGATCACTTTGAATAATACTTTTTTCTTCCAAAATATATCCGTCCAGTTGCAAACAACTAGTGAGGTCATTAAAGCGCTCATCAAATACATATTTTGGATTTACTTTAGATCGAAGGTGGCCTTTAGTTCTTACGATTTCACCTAGAACATTCAAAACTCTTTCGTCGTTTTCATCGCGGATGCTATTCAACAAATCATAAATCTCGCTTCCATGAGATATGGAGGCATGTAAATCGTATTTTCCAAGCAATGTAACTGCTATGCTCGGATCATATATCTCAAGGAACTGCGCAAGTGAGTAGCGCGTTCGTTTTCCTATCATGTAGTTACCTCGATACGAGTTGCATAACGCTCGCAGCACGCGCGGCTTTATAGTGAAGGCGAAGCCGCAACAGAAAGCCGTCGCCGTGCCTGCGCTTGTTAGGCTTTTGAAGGTGACTAAATGAAGCTATTGATTGCATAACCACAGGCCTTTAATTCTTTTGCTACTTCATTCTTCCATGCCCCAAACGGATCTAGAGTGACATATACGACACCACTGATATCATTAGGCGTCTCGATCTCCCCCTTTACCAGTGAGCACACGTTTTCTCTGCCTAGCTTAGCCATAAGATAACCATGCTCAAATACAACATTCTGTCGCGCTCTATTTTTCGGACTAATATTTGATTCGTGAACCCCACGCCCGTGGTCACAAGCGGTATAAAGCACAAGAGCAAAATCCGCATCATTGGAATAGCGTTCTATTTTTTCAATAATCGTCATGCCAGCGTTTGCTTGTTCATGCAGAATAATTGCTTCTAGACCAAGCTTTTCAATAAAACGGCTAACTTCTTGCTTGGCTTCGTTGTCTCGCCCATGAACTATAAATACTTTTCGTTTATTTCTTGCCACGCCCTTTGGCTTGCTCGTTGATGTATTTTGAAACGCTCCAGCCGGTGAGGTCGGTTGAGTTGGCTGACCAAACTCAAGCATATCAAGTACAGGGGTAAATTCCTCAGATAGATATGTTCTTCGCTCGGCATATGTCCCAAATTTTTGTTTTATGAATCCCCAGAAAGTATCAAGGCTTCTATGTTGCTTTAACCATTGAGGAAGCAGAGGAGAAACATTGGGATTGCTTAACAATTCATGGCGTAGATGTTCAAATTCTCGTGAATCAGCAGCTAATCCCGTAGCCCTTGAAGTCAAAAGGTTTACAAGATAACTGACCTTATCGAAGTCACTTTCTAAAAATTCGATGCTCAAGTTTAATTCCTTTGCTCTGTGCTATGTTCGTATGCAGCCTAACGCCCGCGTCATTTGCCGCAGCGAAGCGGAGGTCAAATGCACGCGCTTGTTAAGCATAACTATGCTACGCAGCATATTTTTTCAACATTCTTGTTAGCACTTTCTTTCGCTGCTCATCAGTTGATTGTTTTACACCCAATTCAAAAAGGTATTCTCTTGACTTACTTTCACTATCGTTTAGTCCTAAAACAAAGAAGCGATCTTCGTAAATTGTTGCAGAGCACTCGATTCCATCTAGCCATTCGGTATCTGGGTTGCCTGGCTCAACAGGAGTCGCAGATGGTGAAAATAGTCCAAGTTCTATTAAGTAATCTGACCATGTTAAATTTTCAGGTGAGATTCTAGATAGCTTTTCGGGATCAAACTTGTCCTCATCTATGGGGAAGTACTCATTATCTTGCCAGGACGGAAATAGCACATCATCAAAAAAACGCTCTACCAAGCTATAAGTTTCAATCGAAGCTATTTCCTGCTCAGCTTTACCTTCATTTGAAGCTCTATATAAACTTTTAACAAGCTCTTCAAGCTTACTGCTTGATGCACTAATCCCTGCTATCAAATGATTGGTAGCATCAATTTGTGCTTTGACTTCCCTTGATTTAAGAAGGTCGAAAAACATTCCAGCCCATTGTTTCCTTAAATGACTTTCGATGTCTTGAAAGTTTTTGAAGCCTTCAAATGCATTATTGGTCGGAGATCGTCTTACATCATCAATAAAGTTAAATATATCCAAAGCATATTCTTGCTTTTCAATAGCTGGATAATCGATGTTGGATACGAAGTCCTTTTTTTTGTTTTGAAGATAAATATGATGATTTGATATCACACTATCTCTTACATAAGTAAAGATTGGAATATTGTTTTCGCGAGCAGCAATGTATTCAGCATTTGTTATAGATTTTCTTCTATCAGCTTTGTATTCACCCCCAAATCGCCCTCCGATTATTAGTATAAAAATCTGGCAATTCGAAACCTCATGAATACAAGACTCATGTGTATGTAGGTCCGGATGATAGAAAACATCTCCATTTTCACTCAATACTGGATCGAAACCAAATGACTCAACAAATCTAGATAATTGTTCTCTGATCTCACTTAGGTCAAAGCATGTTGAGCTGACAAATACTTTAGGTGCCGCCATCGTATCTCCTTATATTGCTTAACGCCTACAGCAGGCGCGCCGCTTTTTGGCGTCGCTTGCCTGTACTTGTTAGCAGTTGATATCTAGCCACCTTAAAGTTCGGCATTTCTTTTAAATCTACAAAGTCGAAGCCGCACTGCTGGTAGAAGCGATGGAGTTCTGACCGGTCGTCACAGTCCAAGCGAAGCCAGCTAAGGCCTCTAGCATCGGCAGCTCGAAGAACCTTTGAGACAGCTATTATCCCGTTTCCTTTGCCCTGAAAAGTTGGATCGAGAGCGAGTTTGTGTACGAACAAACTATCATTCTCATTGATTTCAGGCCAAAACATTGGATCGGACTCTTGAAGGAAGACCACTCCAATGCGCCTATCATTTAGCATCAAAAAGTGAAGGTCCTCCAGACTGTAGGACTCTTTCAGACCCTGCATCGATACTTGATCCATCGTCCACAAATGCCGACCTAAATGCGCTAGACGATCGACGACTCGACACAGAATTTCTGAAGCGTTGGTCCAGTCACTGCTTTTTGTAGCTTTCGCTATGTCCATGAGCTACTTCCTGCTAACGCTTGCTTCAAGAGCGCGTAGCGTCTCTTTGCAAGCACTTGTTATAAACCTTTTTAAACTAACTAACCTTTGGAGGTTAATATTTATGAACGATGAAATTATCAGTAAACTCAAACAGTACCAAAATCTCTCCTCAAAGAGTAAGCGTGAAGTTTTACGAGAGATTCTCCCAAAACTTCACGCAGAGTTAGAGGATTTAGATTGTAGGTATGAAAACCATCTCCTGAATCTCGCCAGACCTAATATACCAGTTGGTCAATCTGGTGCGGAAGTTTTATCCGCTTTTTGAACAGTAGATATTTATATCGTGGGTATAGTTTTTGACAGTGGATGTAAGCTCTGGGTTAAACTCAATAACGGAGTGTTCAACTCTTAACACTTTCAATTTAAGTTTCCATGTATGATTATTGGCCATATCGGAATAGCTGGTCAAATTAATTATATCGCCAACCGAAGGAAGGACATGGATTTGGGTGGGGTAGTAAGTGCCATCTTTTTCGATATGAATTGTTGCGTCAATCATTTGAAATACTCCTTACGAGTGTTTTAGTTTGGTTTATAACAGCTTAATAGTGTGCCGGCACACTTTGCCGGTTTTGACAAAGTTCCAATTTGATCGTAACTCATTGTTTTAAAAGGGGCATATTCCATTACACTGCTAATCCATTCTGTGAAAGTGTGCGCGCACACTATTTCGGTTTTGTATGGCACACTAACTTGTAAACCAAGTTTGTAACTTATTGATTTAAGTTGGGTTTAAGCTATCACCCACTGGCAAAGCGTGCAACCCGATTTGTAAAGTGTGCCACAGTTTCTTGCCTTTGCAAAAATATACTGTATAAATAACCAGTACACCTTTACAAATGGAGGTCACGGATGGCCAAGAGCAAATTCCTCACTGATATACGTCAGTTTATGCGCTTAAATGGGTACAGTATTCGTACTGAAAACACCTACATCTATTGGATTCGTTTTTATATCCGCTTTCATAGGTTACGACACCCAACGGAGTTAGGTGCCGAACATGTGGTTATGTTCTTAAGCTTCCTTTCTAATAAACGTGATGTCTCGATCAACACTCAGAAGGTTGCGTTAAATTCACTGGCTTTTCTGTACAACAAGTATCTTAATCAGCCGCTTGGGGATCTGGGTTTTACGTATGCTACCAAGCCCCAGCGTTTACCTACGGTCATTTCGTCAAATGATGTTGGTAAAATTCTTAATTGCATGAACCCTCGTGATCGGTTGATATTTTCACTTCTGTTTGGATCAGGGCTGCGTATTTCTGAGTGTATGAGGTTGCGACTAAAAGATTTAGATTTTGAACATGGCTCACTCTCCATTCACGACGGGAAAGGAAATAAGGATCGTACAACGATTCTTCCAGTAAGCCTTAAACCTCTTTGTGATGAATTTGTACAAAGTGCGATTAAGATTCAGCAAAAAGATAATACAGACGGCGTTGGCCCTTCTATGCCAGGGGCGTTGGGGAGAAAGTATTCTCATGCTTATCGACAGCCTGCATGGATGTTTTTATTTCCTTCAGCCACGCTATGTCGCCACCCTCTTTCTGGGATTCTATGCCGACATCATTTGGACGCTTCCGTTGCGCGCAAGGCGCTAAGCAAAGCCGTTGCCACTAGTGGTATTGTGACGAAACGGATCACATGCCACACATTTAGGCACAGTTTTGCGACAGAGTTATTGAGAAACGGCAGAGATATTCGAACAGTTCAGGAGTTGTTAGGCCACAGCGATGTTGCCACAACGCAAATTTACACTCACGTATTGGGGCAGCATTTTGCGGGCACAACCAGTCCATTAGATTATTTACAGTAATAAACACCCACAAAAAAACCCGCAATCTTTGCAGATAGCGGGCTTTTTAAAACGCTAATTAACTTACCAGCCGGTGAGTTCTTTTAGTGTTTTACCAATGTCTGCAAGGCTTTTACACGTTGCAACACCGGCATCGTTCAGCGCGGCAAATTTCTCGTCTGCTGTACCTTTACCGCCAGAGATAATCGCACCGGCATGGCCCATACGCTTACCCGGAGGTGCTGTTACACCAGCAATATAGGAGACAACAGGCTTAGTCACGTTAGCTTTGATATACGCTGCGGCTTCTTCTTCTGCAGTACCACCAATCTCACCGATCATAACAATGGCTTCGGTTTTTGGATCTTCTTGGAATAACTTCAAAATATCGATGAAGTTACTACCAGGAATTGGGTCGCCACCAATACCAACACAGGTTGATTGGCCAAAGCCGTAATCTGTGGTTTGTTTAACCGCTTCGTACGTTAATGTACCAGAGCGAGAAACAATACCGACCTTACCCGGCAGATGAATGTGGCCCGGCATAATGCCGATTTTACATTCGCCTGGAGTGATAACACCTGGGCAGTTTGGTCCGATGAGGCGCACGCCTAATTCGTCGCATTTAACTTTTGCATCCAGCATGTCCAAAGTAGGAATACCTTCGGTAATACACACAATCAATTTGATGCCGCCGTTGGCTGCTTCAAGGATTGAGTCTTTACAGAATGCAGCCGGAACATAAATAACTGAAGCTTCTGCGCCGGTAGCAGCAACGGCATCGGCTACGGTATTAAATACTGGCAAACCTAAATGCGTTTGACCGCCTTTACCTGGGGTAACGCCGCCAACCATTTTTGTACCGTAGGCAATGGCTTGTTCAGAGTGGAATGTACCCTGCGAGCCAGTGAAGCCTTGGCAAATAACCTTGGTATCTTTATTAATTAAAATACTCATTATTTGCCCTCCGCAGCTTTAACTGCTTGTTCTGCTGCATCCGCTAAGCTGGTTGCTGCAATGATATTTAGTCCGCTGTCGGCCAGTACTTTAGAGCCTAACTCAGCGTTGTTACCTTCCAGTCGTACTACAACTGGGACTTTAACACCGACTTCTTTTACTGCACCGATTACGCCTTCGGCGATCATGTCGCAGCGTACGATACCGCCGAAGATATTAATCAATACGGCTTTTACGTTTTCGTCTGACAAAATGATTTTGAATGCTTCGACAACGCGTTCTTTGGTCGCACCGCCGCCTACGTCGAGGAAGTTAGCAGGCTTGCCACCATGCAGCTTTACAATGTCCATGGTACCCATGGCTAGGCCTGCGCCGTTAACCATACAGCCGATATTGCCATCGAGTGCTACGTAGTTTAATTCGAATTTCGCTGCGTGTGCTTCGCGCTCGTCTTCTTGCGAAGGATCATGCATTTCTTGCAGATCTTTATGGCGATATACAGCGTTGCTGTCGATATTCAATTTGGCATCTAGGCAATGTAGATCGCCTGCTGTGGTAACAACCAGCGGGTTAATTTCTAACAATGCTAAATCTTTTTCGTGGAACAGCTTCGATAAGCCTAAAAAGATCTTAACGAATTGGCTAACTTGTTTGCCTTCAAGACCAAGTTTGAAGGCTAATTCACGACCTTGATAAGGCTGTGCACCAACCAGTGGATCGATTTCTGCTTTTAGAATTTTTTCTGGCGTTTCGTGTGCAACTTTTTCAATTTCAACACCGCCTTCTGTCGACGCCATGAAAACAACGCGACGACTTGAACGGTCAACGACAGCGCCCAAGTATAATTCTTGTGCAATATCCGTGAGCGATTCAACCAGAATACGACTTACCGGCTGGCCTTTTTCGTCAGTCTGATAAGTTACTAGGTTTTTTCCTAACCACTTATTAGCAAACTCTGCGATTTCCTCTTTTGAGGAAACGAGCTTTACACCGCCCGCTTTACCGCGGCCACCGGCGTGTACTTGAGCTTTAACAACCCAACGGTCACCACCAATTTTGTCGGCGGCTGCAGCAGCTTCTTCGGCAGTTTTGGCTGCATAACCAGTAGAAACTGGTAGGCCATACTGAGCGAAAAGCTGTTTACCCTGATATTCGTGAAGGTTCATCGCTTTTATCCTGTTGTTCAATTAATGCTGGTGTATATACAGCCATAAAACAAAGGCCCGGTAAACCGGGCCTTAGTATTATTTCTTCGTGCGGCGATTCGCTTTATGGATCGCTTGGTTATTCACAGCGAGCGCTGCTTCATGAACCGCTTCAGACACGGTTGGATGTGAGAACACCATCATACCAATGTCTTCTGCACTGGAGCCGAACTCCATCGCAATCACCATTTGCTGGCATAGATCACCAGCATTTGGCCCAATCACGCTAGCACCCAAAATACGGTCAGTTTCTGCATCAGCAATGATTTTAACGAAACCATCGGTATCTGCAGAGGCCATAGCACGACCATTTGCAGCAAATGGGAACATGCCTACATTGTATTTTTCACCGGCTGCTTTTAATTGGTCTTCGGTTTTACCAACCCAAGCAATTTCTGGGTGAGTATAGATAACAGAAGGAATTACGTCGTAGTTCAATTGCGCTTTATGGCCAGCAATACGCTCAGCAACCATCACACCCTCTTCAGATGCTTTGTGCGCCAACATTGGACCACGAACAACGTCACCTACAGCCCACACGCCTGGAGCGTCGGTTAAGCAGGTTTCGTCAACGTGGATAAAGCCACGCTCATCCATATTAACGCCTGAATCACCGGCCAATAAACCTTCGGTAAATGGACGACGACCGACAGCAACAATTAATTTATCGAATTCTTCTGACTTCTCGCCTTCGGAATCTTGGAAAGTAACGACAACGCTATTTTCTTTCAACTCAGTACCGGTTACACGCGCACTTACACGAATATCCATACCTTGTTTGGTAAATAGTTTTTGCGCTTCTTTGGCTACGGTTTGATCAACTAAGTGTAGGAAGTTATCTTGTGCTTCTAGCACAACAACTTCAGAACCTAAACGGCCCCATACGCTGCCTAATTCCAAACCAATAACACCAGCACCAATAACGCCTAAACGCTTAGGCACTTCGGTAAATTCCAACGCACCCGTCGAATCAACAACAATATTGCCCGACAAAGGCGCCGGTGGAATATTTACAGGAACTGAGCCCGTCGCAATGATGACGTTACTCGCTTCGATTACTTCGGTGTTACCTGCATGATCGGTAAATTCAACTTTTTTACCGGCTAGCAATTTGCCTTTACCTTCTAATGGAGTAACACCATTAGCTTTAAATAAGGTAGCAACGCCCATGGTCAGATTTTTTACAATCTGCTCTTTACGCTTAAGCATCACGCCGATGTCCATCGACACTTCACCAACAGCAATACCGTGAAGACCAAATTTTTCTTTGGCTTCTTCGTATTTATGCGAGCTATCGAGTAATGCTTTTGAAGGAATACAGCCCACGTTTAAGCAGGTACCGCCAAACACAGGTTTATTTTCTTTATTCAACCATTTATCGATACAGGCTGTGCTTAAACCTAATTGTGCACAGCGGATAGCCGCAACGTAACCAGCTGGCCCGCCACCGATCACTACGACATCAAACTTCTTGCTCATGTGTAATTCCTTAACCTAACTGTTGAAATACCCGTTGCTTAAATGTCTAGCAATAAACGAGCTGGGTCTTCCAGAAGGTCTTTAATGGTAACCAAAAATTGAACTGCTTCCTTGCCATCGATCATGCGGTGATCATATGACAGCGCCAAATACATCATAGGTAGAATAACTACCTGACCGTTAACGGCCATTGGGCGTTCTTGGATCTTGTGCATTCCCATAATCGCCGTTTGTGGCGGATTTAGGATTGGCGTAGACATTAATGAACCGAAAGTACCACCATTAGAAATGGTGAATGTACCACCTTGCATTTCATCAATACCCAACTTGCCATCGCGAGCACGTAAGCCGAAATCTGCAATCGTACTTTCAACTTCAGCTAATCCCATGCCATCGGTGTCGCGCAAAATAGGCACAACTAAACCACGTTCAGTTGATACCGCAACGCCAATATCCTGATAGCCATGATATACCATATCATTGCCGTCAATAGACGCATTGACCGCAGGGAAGCGCTTCAACGCCTCGGTGGCCGCTTTCACAAAGAAAGACATAAAGCCAAGCTTAACGCCGTGCTTCTTCTCAAATTGGTCTTTGTACTTTTTACGCAGCTCCATGACTGGCGCCATATTCACTTCGTTATACGTTGTCAGCATAGCTGCTGTTTGTTGCGCTTCGACTAAACGACGAGCAATCGTTGCACGCAAACGAGTCATTGGTACGCGTTTTTCAATTCGCTCACCATCGGAGACAAAAGCAGGGGCTGCTGGTGTTTCTTTCTTCGGCGCAGGGGCAGCACTAGGTGCTGGCGCTGCCGGTTTACTATCACCTGTTTTAAGATGATTTAGCACGTCTTCTTTGGTGACACGGCCGTCTTTACCGGTTGCAGCAATGGAAGCAGCCTGAACACCGTTTTCTTCTGCAATTTTACGTGCCGCAGGACTCATGATTACGTCGCCGGACGGTGCTGCTGAAGCAGCCGCAGCAGGTGCCGAGGTTTGTGGAGCAGACGCTTCAACAGCACCCTCAACAAAAATAGCTAGAACTTCATCACTTAATACAACATCACCCTCTTCTTTCAGTACATTTTTCAACATACCGTCGGCAGGTGCGACTACTTCAAGTACCACTTTATCAGTTTCAATATCGACCAATAGCTCGTCGCGCTGAACTGCTTCGCCCGGCTTTTTATGCCAAGTTGCCACTGTGCCATCCGCAACTGACTCAGGAAAAGTGGGTGCCTTAATTTCGATGCTCATTAGTTTTTCCTTAATATTCCTGATTTGCCTAGCCCGCTAAATTTAGGGCGTCACGAATTAATTGTTCTTGCTGCTTCAAATGCAGCGCCATATAACCTGCAGCCGGCGACGCAGATAAATCGCGACCAGCGTATTTCAAATGTAGTTTTGGATTTAAATCTTCCGCCACACGACGCATATGATGCTGACTACTAAACCAAGCTCCCATATTCATTGGTTCTTCTTGCACCCAATAAATCTCTGAAGCATTTGTAAATTTAGATAGTAGTTTAGTCAATTGTTTCGCAGGGAACGGATAAATCTGTTCAATACGTACAATCGCAATATTGTCGATTTCTTCTGCGCGACGACGTTCTAGTAAGTCGTAATATACTTTGCCGGAGCACATTAAAATCCGATCAACTTTTTCCGGCTCGATCTGATCAATCTCATCCAGACAAGTGCGGAAACGACCATCGGTTAATTCTTCCAATGTGCTTGTCGCTAACTTATGACGCAACAAACTCTTAGGAGACATAACCACTAGCGGCTTACGCAACGGACGAATCGCCTGACGACGAATCATGTGATAAACCTGAGCTGGTGTAGAAGGGACACAAATCTGAACATTGTGTTCCGCACATAATTGCAAATAGCGCTCTAAGCGAGCTGAAGAGTGTTCTGGGCCTTGACCTTCATAACCGTGCGGTAACAACATGGTTAAGCCACATAAGCGACCCCACTTGTGTTCACCACTGGAAATGAATTGGTCGAATACCACCTGCGCGCCGTTCGCAAAGTCACCAAACTGAGCTTCCCAAATCACCAATGTTCCCGGTGTTGTAGTCGCATAGCCATATTCAAAACCTAACACAGCTTCTTCAGATAAAAGCGAATCGTACAATTCAAAAGGGGCTTGGTCCGCACTCAAATTCGCGATTGGAGAATAAGCAACGCCGTCTTTCTGATTGTGCAAAATTGCGTGGCGATGCGAGAACGTACCGCGACCAACATCCTGACCAGTAATACGCACGGCATGACCTTGATCAACCAAGGTTGCATAAGCCATTACTTCTGCAAAACCCCAGTTGATTGGCATGGCACCCGCCGCCATACGACGACGGTCTTCCATAATTTTCTCAACTTGGCGCTGCACCTGAAATCCGTCTGGGATTTCTTGCATCTGATGGGCTAATTCTTGCAAACGCTTAACGTCGAACGTGGTATCAGCTTTAGTCGTCCATTCATGGCCCAGATAAGGAGTCCAATCAACAAACAACTCGCTGTTTGGTTCTTTAACCAAACTCTTAACCACATGCTGACCATTATCCAGTGCAGTTCGATACTCTTCTTCCAACTGCTTGCTGTACTCTTCTGTCAGGGTACTTTCAGCAATTAATCGCTCGGCATACAAAGTACGCGTGGTCGGTTGCGCTTTAATTTTTGCGTACATTAATGGCTGAGTGCCTGATGGCTCGTCCGCTTCGTTATGGCCACGACGGCGATAACAAACCAAATCAATCACAACGTCTTTTTTGAACTCGTTGCGATAATCAACCGCTAATTGAGTCACAAATAATACTGCTTCAGGGTCATCGCCATTAACATGAAGAATTGGCGCTTCTACGATTTTTGCTACGTCGGTGCAATATTCCGTGGAACGAACATCTTCACGTTTTGAAGTGGTAAAACCAACTTGGTTGTTGATTACGATGTGAATCGTACCACCCGTTTTGTATGCGCGTGTTTGCGATAACTGGAAGGTTTCCATTACAACGCCCTGACCAGCAAAAGCGGCATCACCGTGGATTAATACGGGAACAACTTTTTCGCCAGTTTTGTCTTTACGACGATCTTGACGCGCACGAACAGAACCTTCAACAACTGGGGATACGATTTCCAAATGCGATGGGTTAAATGCCAACGCCAAATGAACTTCGCCGCCAGACGTCATTACGTTTGAAGAGAAGCCTTGATGGTATTTAACGTCGCCATGAGATTGATAAGATGCCTTACCATCAAACTCATCGAATAAATCAGACGTTTTCTTACCTAAGGTGTTAATCAAGGTATTTAAACGACCACGGTGCGCCATACCGATAACAATTTCTTTAGCACCGTAAGTTCCGCTACGTTGGATTAATTCATCCATTAACGGAATTAAACTTTCGCCGCCTTCCAAACCAAAACGCTTAACACCTGGGTAACGTGAACCTAAATATTTCTCTAAGCCTTCGGCTGCGGTTAGGCGCTCAAGTAAATGTAGTTTTACTTCTTCACCGTATTTAGGGTGTGCACGTACACTTTCTAAACGTTGTTGAAACCAACGTTGCTCAACAGTGTTAACGATGTGCATGTATTCAGAGCCAACGGTACTGCAGTAGGTGCGCTCTAATGCATCAACGATGTCTTTAAGAGGAGCTTCAGCCTGACCAATAAACAATGAGCCAGTCTGATATACCGTGTCTAAATCTGCGCGGGACAACCCATGAAACTGCAAATCTAAATCGGGTACAGATTCACGAACCATTAAACCTAATGGATCAAGTTTAGCGTGCTGGTGACCACGGCCACGATACGCATTAATTAATTGTAGAACTTGAACTTGCTTCCGTTCGAAATCACTACTTACCGACCCTTGTGAAGCTGGACGAGAGCGGTGTTGATTTTTTGAAAGAAGTAAAAATTGTTCCCGAATGGGCTTATGGGGCGTGTCGACTGAAGTTGATTCATCAACTCTGGGTAACTGATCAAAATAGTTACGCCACTCTTCCGGCACTTCATTAGGATCCCTAAGGTAAGTTTCGAAGAGTTCTTCTATATAGGCAACGTTACCTCCCGATAACTGGGAAGTACTCCATAGTTGCTCCATTGTATGCTCGTGCATTTACGACCACCCTGTTTAATACATAAACGAGGGAATCACCCACAGAGTGTACGCACCGACTCTAGCGCAAGGCGAGATAGAGGGCCGACCGGATAGATCGCGAGGCCTCTGAGATGACCGGGGATGCCCCGTTCCCTCAACTAAAGATTTAGCTTAGTCAAAAATAGGACTTTGTGAGTTCTATTTTTAAAAAATGTTAACGTAAGTGGGCTGTATGTCCAGCCCAACTTACGTCTAATACCACTAGAAGGTCTGTGATATCGTTTTACAGCTGCTGAGAAAGCAACATATTACGAATGTGACCAATGGCGCGAGTTGGGTTCAAACCCTTAGGGCACACATTGACACAGTTCATAATGCCACGGCAACGGAAAACACTGAATGGATCGCTCAATTCCGCCAATCGTTCTTGTGTCATCGTGTCACGGCTATCCGCTAAGAAACGGTATGCCTGCAACAAGCCAGCAGGACCAACAAACTTATCTGGGTTCCACCAGAAAGATGGGCAAGAGGTTGAGCAGCATGCACACAGAATACACTCGTACAAACCGTCTAACTTCTCACGCTCTTCTGGAGTTTGCAGACGTTCGATAGCCGGAGCTGGTGTATTGTTCACCAAGTAAGGCTTGATCTTTTCGTACTGCTTGTAGAACAAAGACATGTCGATAACCAAGTCACGAATAACTGGCATACCAGGTAATGGACGCAGCACTAGCTTGTCCATTTTGCCTTTTGTTGCTTCAGAGATTGGCGTAATACAAGCCAAACCGTTCTTACCATTAATGTTCATGCCATCGGAGCCACATACGCCCTCACGGCAAGAACGGCGGTATGAGACCGATACGTCCTTCTCTTTTACTAAGTTCAGAACATCCAGAACCATAAGATCTTTTCCCGCAGGGAGAGCAATCTCATAGTCTTGCATGAACGGCGCTGCATCCTTTTCAGGGTTGTAGCGATAGATACTAACTAACATAACAACACTCCCCGATTAATAGGTACGGATTTTCGGTTGGAACGCTTCCATGGTTTTGGGAGCAAAGTTCACCGCGCGCTTGCCGATGGTCTTAGTCTGAGGAATATACAAAGAATGGCATAACCAGTTCTCGTCATCGCGCTCAGTAAAGTCATTACGAGCATGCGCTCCGCGAGACTCTTTACGCTCAACCGCTGCTACCGCAGTTGCATAAGCTGTTTCGAACAGATTATCCAACTCAAGTGCTTCGATACGGGCGGTGTTAAACGCTTGGCTCTTATCTTCAAGCACAGTTTTCTTAACGCGCTCACCGATTTCATCCAGCATTTTCAAACCTTTTTCCATGCTTGGACCGTCGCGGAATACGCCGAAGTACAATTGCATAGTCTTTTGAAGATCCGCACGCACTGTCGCCACTTTCTCGCCAGTCGTCGAAGTATTCAGACGATTCAAACGAGCCATTGCGCGTTCGATATCTTCGTCAGATACGTCAGATGTCTCAAAACCATCTTTAAAGCTTTGTTCAACGCGTAAACCAACGGCACGACCGAACACGACCAAATCAAGCAATGAGTTACCACCCAAACGGTTTGCACCGTGAACCGATACACAAGCGATTTCGCCAGCAGCGTATAAGCCCTCAACCACAACGTCATTGCCCTCAGCATCAACAGTCAGCGCTTGACCACCGATGTTAGTCGGCACACCGCCCATCATGTAGTGACAGGTAGGAACAACAGGGATTGGTTCTTTCACAGGATCTACGTGCGCAAACGTACGAGATAGCTCAAGAATACCAGGCAACTTAGCATTAAGAGTTTCTTCGCCAAGATGATCCAGTTTCAGGAACACGTGATCGCCGTCTTCCCCACAACCACGGCCTTCTAGAATTTCTAGAACCATAGAGCGAGCAACAACGTCACGACCAGCAAGGTCTTTCGCGTTTGGAGCATAACGCTCCATGAAACGTTCGCCGTCTTTGTTGATCAGGTAACCACCTTCACCACGACAACCTTCAGTTACCAATGTACCTGCGCCAGCAATACCCGTTGGGTGGAACTGCCACATTTCCATATCTTGCATTGGTACACCAGCACGCAACGCCATACCAACGCCGTCACCGGTGTTGATCAATGCGTTTGTCGTAGACTGATAAATACGACCAGCACCACCTGTCGCTAAAACAGTTGCCTTAGCTTTGATGTAGCTCGTTTCACCAGATTCGATGTCAATCGCGATAACACCAGCAACCTGACCTTTAGAGTTTTTCACTAGATCAACGGCATACCATTCGTTTAAGAATGTAGTACCGCCTTTCAAGTTACCCTGATACAGGGCGTGTAATAGTGCGTGACCTGTACGGTCAGCAGCAGCACAAGTACGAGCTGCCTGAGTAGGATCGTTTGGACCCTTAGATTGACCGCCGAAAGGACGCTGATAAATACGACCTTCTTCAGTACGAGAAAACGGCAAGCCCATATGCTCTAGTTCGAACACGGCTTGTGGACCTACTGAACACATATATTCAATAGCGTCTTGGTCACCGATGTAATCGGAACCTTTAACCGTGTCGTACATGTGCCAGCGCCAATCATCATTCGGATCATTGGAAGCGATAGCACAAGTAATACCACCCTGCGCCGACACAGTGTGTGAGCGAGTTGGGAAAACTTTAGTCACACACGCGGTTTTGATGCCAGCTTCAGTCAACTGAAGTGCTGCACGCATACCCGCACCGCCGCCACCGATAACGATAGCGTCAAAAGACATTGTTCTGATTTTTGTCATGACTTACACACTCCAGAGAATGTCGATGCCCCAAACTAGGTATGCGAATAAAAACGCCGCGGTCACTAGTTGGAAAGTAAAACGAACTGCGGCTGCTTTTAGGTAGTCAGTAGAGATAGTCCACATACCAACCCAAGCGTGCGCGCAAATGGAAATCAGAGTTGCCAAACTGAAGACTTTCATCCAAGTCTGAGCGAACAATCCTTGCCATTCTGCGTATTGCAGATCCGGAGAGGCGATCACAAAGCCAAGCAGGAACAGAGTGTATAGAGCGAGAATTACGGCAGTAAGACGCTGAACCACCCAATCGTATAGGCCACTACGACCTAAGTTTGTGACACTTGCTACCATACCCAGACTCCCGCCAAAACGATCACGATTGTGCCCAACACCAAGGTGATGATGGCACCAGTACGTCCGCCTTCTTTGGTTTCACCAATTCCCATATCCATCAACAAGTGTTTAACACCTGCCACCAAATGGTAACCAAGAGCAGATAAAATGCCCCAAGTGATGAACTTAACCAAACCGTTATCAAAACCCGCTTTCAGATCAGCAAAAGACTGTTCTGATTCTAGAGAAGCTGCTAGTGCGTATAGCATGAAAGCTACAGCGAAAAACAGGATAAACCCAGACACACGGTGAATGATGGACGCCTTAGCAGGAAGTGGGAGGTCAATAGTAGTCAGATCTAAATTTGTAGGTCTATTGCTATTCACGGCTCTTATTCACTCTCATATGGGCTCAGACTTCTGAAAATTCAGAGCTAAGCACAGGCTCAAGAAGATTGCTCAAATCGCTGTACAAGTTTTGCACAACTTTTGGGCTGCGACAAATTATAGTCACCGCGGCGATGTTTTACAAACCAAACTGACGCTATATCTATACAAACTAAGACCTTAGGCGAAGGAAGGTTACAAACAGAACCATCTATACTTGACTGTAATGTAGGATACTGAGAAACGTGACAGGTAATTGACAAACAAAGTTCAGAACCTATAGTTGTCCCCCTTATTTTGAAGTAACGCCTTTAATTAAGGTGCTCTGAATAGTCGTCTGAGAATAATCGTTTGATTCCAGAGAAGGCTCAGCCATAGCAACTAATTAGCTTGTTACAACTGAGATTCCCGGAGTGCTTGCAGAGACTCCTTAAGGTTTAAATTAGAACAGTAGGAGGCCTATCCATGGCTGACAAAAAAGCAATACTGAAGGTTGATGGCATTGAAGAAGCATTGGAATTACCAGTGTATGAAGGCACTGTAGGGCCAGATGTTGTTGACGTTCGTAGTCTGACTGGTAAAGGTCTATTTACCTACGATCCTGGCTTTGTATCGACCGCCGCGACTGAATCTAAGATCACTTATATCGACGGTAACGCAGGTATTTTATTGCACCGCGGTTACCCTATTGATCAGCTTGCTGAGAAGTCTGATTACCTAGAAACTTGTTTTTTACTATTGCACGGTGAACTACCGACTGCAGCAGAAAAGCAAACCTTCGTAGACACCATCAAAAACCACACCATGGTGCACGAGCAATTGAGCCACTTCTTCAATGGCTTCCGTCGTGATGCTCACCCAATGGCAGTTATGTGTGGTGTTGTTGGAGCACTTTCTGCGTTCTATCACGACTCGTTAGATATCCATGATGAACACCACCGCATGGTATCTGCGCATCGCTTGATCGCAAAAATGCCAACATTGGCAGCAATGGTATACAAGTATTCTATTGGCCAGCCGTTCATGTATCCAAAGAACGAATTGAGCTACTCAGAAAACTTCTTACACATGATGTTCAACACCCCATGTGAAGACACCAAGATCAGCCCTGTTCTAGCAAAAGCAATGGATCGTATTTTCTTATTGCATGCTGACCACGAGCAAAACGCTTCAACGTCTACTGTGCGTTTGGCTGGCTCAACGGGTGCTAACCCATTCGCATGTATCGCTTCTGGTATTGCGGCATTGTGGGGGCCTGCTCACGGTGGTGCCAACGAAGCTGTGTTGAAAATGTTGAATGAAATCGGTGATGAATCCAACATCGATGCCTTCGTTGCCAAAGCAAAAGACAAAGATGATCCATTCCGCCTAATGGGCTTCGGTCACCGCGTTTATAAAAACTTCGATCCACGCGCCAAAGTAATGAAGCAAACGTGCGATGAAGTATTGGCAGAGCTCGGCATGGAAGATGATCCATTGCTGAAAATTGCTATGAAACTGGAAAAAATCGCTACCGAAGATGAATACTTCGTTAAGCGTGGCTTGTATCCAAACGTCGATTTCTATTCAGGTATCATCCTGAAAGCCATCGGTATCCCAACTGAAATGTTCACCGTTATCTTTGCAACCGGCCGTACTCCAGGCTGGATCGCACATTGGAACGAGATGATCAGCAGCGATTACCGTATCGGTCGTCCGCGTCAGTTGTACACTGGTCACACCATGCGTGATTACCCGACTAAATAAGCTGGGTAGATCACTATCATGCCGAAAGGCATAACAAAAAAGCCGCTCATTGAGCGGCTTTTTTGTATTCAAACCCTGTCAGTTACAAGGAGCTTTCAATGATAAAAACCACAGACAAAATTCATTTTATTGGCTTAGGCAATATGGGATTTCCGATGGCAGGCCACCTTGCTAATGCAGGGTTTAATGTCAGTGTGTTTAATCGTACTCCGAGTAAATCCTCCAACTGGCTAGAGAATTTTTCGGGAACCGCCCTATCCACACCAACGGCCAATATCGAAAGCTCTAACGTGGTTATTCTGTGTGTCAGCAAGGACGAAGATGTGCGCGAATTGCTTACCGGAGATAACGGTATAATATTCAAATTATCAGCCAGTACCGTCATCATTGATCACTCGACAACCAGCGCCCAATTAGCCATCGAAATGGCCAATGCAGCCTCTGAGTATGGTTGTTTCTATGTCGACGCTCCCGTTTCTGGTGGTCAGCAAGGCGCAATTAATGGCCAACTCAGCCTTATGGTGGGCTGCCCAGCGGAGGTGTTTAAACAAGTCCAAACTGCAACAGCACCGTATACAAAGGCTATTGTACATATGGGCCCCGTTGGGAGCGGACAAAAAACCAAAATGGTTAACCAAATTTGTGTGGCAGGACTGATCGAGGCTCTAGCTGAAGGTCTTTTCTTCGCTGAACAAGCTGGTTTAGATACCCAGAAAGTAATGGACGTGGTTTCTCAGGGGGCGGCCAGTAGCTGGCAACTCGTTAATCGTCATAAAACGATGATCGCGGGTGAGTATGAACACGGCTTTGCCGTTGATTTAATGCAAAAAGACTTGGCCATCTGCTTGCAAGAGGCATCTGAATTAAATATCGAACTACCCGCAACACGAGCAGTCAGTGGATTTTATGCCGACCTACAAGCCGACCAGTTAGGGCACTGCGATACCTCTGCCCTACTCCTACGCCTACAAAAGAGAAAATCAGCGGGCTAACCTGACACCCATCACGCCCAAGCATCCCACTGACACAAACTCATCTATGCTAATTAAAGAATAGCTTGAGTGAATCACCATGAACCAAACGCTGCGTCACACTCTAGAGGGGCATACTGCAGCCCCCGACCAACTAGACTGGAGTCAAATCCACGAAACGCTGGCAATGCTGGCGCTCGCCGTCGCGCAAATAGATACGTCCTTAGTGGAAGGCAACAATTCAATTAATTCCCTTACGGCAAGCTTTACCCGAATGGCCGACCACACTCAGCTAATTATTGATCGAGTTACCGCGCTGGATGCAGGGGTAGGCAGCGAAATCGCCGATTCTGCGCGTGTCATTCAAAGCGAAGTGATGAGTGCGATTGTCGCTTTCCAGTTCTATGATCGCTTAACACAACGAATGGAACATGTTGGCGATAGCCTTGAGCGCACAGGCCACCTAATATCCAATCCAGAAGAACGCTACCACTTGGCGTCGTGGAAAACGCTGCAAAATCATATTAAAAGTAATTACACCATGGAGGCAGAGCGCATTATGTTTGAACACATTATGGCCGGGCACTCCATTGCTGAAGCACTACAAATTTATCATCATAACTTTAATGCAGAAGTGAAGGATGACTTCGATACCAGCGATGATATCGAATTATTTTAACCATCTTAATTGCCGCTGTTTACGTTGAGCCTTTACCGAGGCAAAGCCTTTCGCTGCCATAAAAATACAAAGGCATTAGTGTGCAAGTCAAAATCGACGACCACCAGCAGTAATCGTCATATTTTTTTTGATTTTTAAATCATTCCAAGGCGTTTTTTTATTAAACGCTGAACTTCATTGGCCATAGCTTCGGGCGCAAATTTCGACAAAAAGCCATCACAACCCACTTTCTCTACCATCGCTTTATTAAAGTTACCTGATAAGGATGTATGCAATACAACGCAGCTATTCTTCAACTCGGGATCTCGACGAATTTCAGTCGTAAGCATATAGCCGTCCATTTCAGGCATTTCGGCATCGGTAATGATCATCATCAAATTATTTTGGATATCGCGACCTTGTTCTTTCCAATGCATGAGCAGTTGATACGCCTCAAGACCGTTGTGTGCCTCGATAATATTAAGGCCCATTGGTCCAAGTACCTGCCTCATTTGTTCGATCGCGACCTTAGAGTCATCAACAATCAAAATATCCTTGCCATGAATGCGCTCTAACAGCTCTTTATCGTAAATTTCTGGTGATAATTGCACGTTGTATGGTGCAATTTCAGCCAGCACTTTCTCTACATCAATAATTTCAACGATGCGATCATCAATACGAGTAATTGCCGTTAAATAGTGCTGACGCCCTGCACCACCTGGCGGCGGCAAGATTTCATTCCAATTCATATTCACAATACGATCGACACCACCCACCAAAAAGGCCTGCACCGTCATGTTGTACTCAGTAACAATAATAGTGGCCTCGCTGTCCGCGGTTTTTAAGGTGCCCATTTGAATTGCTTGACGCAAGTCGACCACAGGCACGGTTTGTCCGCGTAGGTGAGTTACACCTCGTACAACGGGATGACGATCAGGAATCTTAGTCAAAGGCGGTAAACGCATGACTTCCTGCACTTTAAATACGTTAATCGCAAAGTGTTGGCTGCCACCAAGGTGAAACAACAACAGCTCTAGGCGATTCTGCCCAACCAGCTGCGTGCGGGCGTCAACGCTACTTAGCATACCGCTCATAATTCACTCCAACGTTCTTATCTTTCAGAAGTGTAGACAAGCGAAACGAAAACGCATGAAAAACCCGTCTACACTAATATCAATATTTGAAGAATGCAGGTCTCGATCTGCGATGAACGGAGCTATTACATGAAGCAGCAACCCCTTCCACTGCTCGCCCGCCAGCCAATTCTTGATAGAGAGTTGCGGGTGGTAGCGTATGAGCTGCTTTGTCGTCCCATCCCAAGCGATGACTTAGTGTGGCAAAGCGCCAATGGCGATCAGGCAACGAGTGAAGTCGTTATCGGCGCTATGCACGAAATTGGCTTAGAGCTTGTGACTGGTGGCCTTCCCGCTTTTGTCAATTTGACTGAACAGTGGCTACACACACCACTGGCCATAGAACCCGATCACTTGGTCGCTGAAGTGTTAGAACACATTAAGCCGACAGCTGCGAACATGGCTGCGGTGCAAATTCTCCGCGACAAAGGCTATCGCATTGCTATAGATGATTACATTGGCGGTGCAGAGCAAAGCCTTTGGCTGCCTTTGGCTGATATCGTTAAAGTCGATTTGCTCGGGTTAGAAAATATGGAGATGCTCGGCGAGTTAAAAGATAAATATCAAAGACCTGGACTTCAGTGGCTGGCGGAAAAAGTCGAAAACTACAATCAGTATGAATACTGCAAAACAATAGGTTATGACTTATTTCAGGGCTATTTTTATAGCAAACCGATGATTTTGTATGGCCATCGCTTACCCGATAATCAAATGGCAGTGCTGCAACTGCTGCAAGCGCTAAACCGCAAAGATGCCGACATTAATGAAATTGGTAAAATTTTACAGACCGATCCGCAGTTGAGTTTTCGTCTACTGCAGATGGTGAACTCCAGTGCGATGGGATGCACAACAAAAGTAGCATCCATCCAACGGGCAATTATGATGCTTGGCCTAGATCGAATTCGTAACTGGACCAGCTTGTTGGCGCTCGGCCGCCTAGACAGCAAACCTCGAGCGCTACAAGAGCAAGCCATGACTCGCGCCTTTACCGCGCAAGAACTCGCAGGCAGCAATCCATCCCTAGAGCCTGACACCGCCTTCACATTGGGTTTATTTTCGCTTCTCGACGCATTCATGGACGTCAGCCTTGAAGATATCTGCTCACGATTAGTCCTTCCCGATAACTTGAGCGAAGGACTATTGCGCCACGAAGGCCAATACGGAGCCTTATTAAAAACACTTCAGCTTATTGAGAAAGGCGAATGGAGTAAGATTCCGTGGAAGTTAATCGGAATTACGCCCGACCAAATGAGCCCGTTATTAAAACGCGCTTTGGTACTCACGCGTGACGCACTTTCAATACCGGCATAAAACACAAACCGATATTAGGCGGTGCGCACCAGTGCTGGCTGAACCGTCGTGCTGGTCTCATCTACCGGTAACGAATAATGCTGATGCCAAATCTCGCGGTAACGCGATGCTTCTTGCTGCCACTGAGTATCTGACCATGCCAACAATGGCTGACAGATAGCTCGAATACGATCTTCAAATATCATTCCGCCGTCTTCCACCAGCAGCCCAATGCGCGTGCGACGCAATAGTAAATCATCAAGATGAACCACAGATTCATGCGCAGCAGCCCAGCGCAACTCTGCCCACAAAGCACAAGAACCGGGGACTTCTGACAATTCATTCTCCTCGGCTTCGGCTAACAACTGATTTAAATCCGAACCGTAGTGGCCACCCAAACGTCGCTGTTGTTGCGGTGTTAAGACGCTAAAGCGTGGATGCGAGGTATCTGCGGGAGCCAAAACGGCGGCATCGTCGTCTTGATCGGGCATATCCGGTAAATAAGCCTTAGTCGTATTGAGTACATCCAACGCGATCAACCGAAAAGTCGTTAACTTACCGCCACTCACAGTGACTAGACCTTGATCATCCCAAATTGAATGATCGCGCTTTTCCTTCGATGGGTTAAGGGCGCCCGAAGAAACCAGAGGACGAACACCGGCCCAAGAAGAAATTACATCATTACTGGTGATATGAGCATCGGGATACTGATGAGCTAAGAGAGCCAACAAATAATCCAATTCTTGCTGGGTCATACTGGCCTCAGTATTGGATGTATCTGGGTGATCTAAATCGGTTGTTCCCACAACTGTGCGGCCTTCCCATGGGTAAACAAAAATAGGACGCTGATCCTGAGGATGCAATACGGTTAACGATACCGGAACCGGTAATTTTTCTGCAGACAGTACGATATGGCTACCTCTAGCAGGCCGAATTTGCGCTTGCTCTCCCTCTTGGGCTCGCAGAACATCAGCCCATGCACCCGTTGCGTTGACTACGGCGTTGGTAGATAACGTAATCCGCTCACCGGTCAGTTCATCGGTAATATGTACCGCACTGACTTTACCGTCGATACGTTCAACGCCGGCTACAGCGGCGTAATTAATAACTTCTGCGCCATCACGTATCGCCTCATGCAATACACGCATAACTAAGCGTGAATCATCGGTCACCGCATCAGCGAATTCAGTACCACCCAACAGCCCCGCTGTCGCTAAGCCCGGCAACATCTTGCTTAATTCAGTGGCATTGTGGAATTTACGGTAACGCTTACCAGCTAAAAAATCGTAAACCATTAATAACAGACCAAAGATCTTTGGTCCGGGGAAGCGCCCTTTGTAATGCGGCATAATGTAAGGCATTTGGTCAACCAGACCTGGAGCTTCGCGCATTAGACGCTCGCGTTCACGCACAGAGTGAAGCGTTGTTTTGATATCCCCCTGAGCAATGTAACGCAGCCCACCATGAACCATTTTTGATGACCGACTGGATGTGCCCCAGGCAAAATCTTGGCGTTCAACGAGTAACACACGCAAACCTCTGCGCGCAGCCTCCCGAGCAATTCCCGCGCCCGTTATGCCACCACCAGCAATCACCAAATCCCACGTTTGGGCACAAGTCGAGAGCCGCGCGGCAATATTTGTCGAGCGCCGAACATCCCAGAGATCACTAGTGTTTTCGCACTGTTTCATCAAGTTAATACTTCCTATCGGTGGCTCTGTACATTCTGTTACAGACTTAATCTTGCCGCATTGCCTAACAGTCCGTCAGTATAGCAGCTGGCCTCACTGGAAATTTGTCTGTTTCAGTCTGGTTCTAAAATAATAGTGACAGTAGTTTCAGGCCTGCTATGAAAAATAACAACAATTTGCTAGGCAGTGCATCAACGGCCGTAATGCGCCAGTTTTTGCATGCCGCTCGTGATTACGGGATTGAACCAGAGGACGCATTGGAAGCGTGTGGGCTTCCATCAGGCGTATTGGACAATCAGATCAGTCGCACAACCGGCTCCGATTTACAGTCGTTGCTGCGTTGGCTTATCGAAAAAAGTGGAGACCCTCTTTTCGGCTTGCACATTGCAAGGCACATCCAACCTGGCGCCTATAGCCTCGTTGGTTATATGGCAATGAATAGCCGAACCGCTCGTGAAGCTTTAATGATGGTTCCACGCTACGAAACCCTCATTGGCGATATGGGCATCACGAAAATCGAACGTCGTAACGGCAATATGCTGATGCATTGGGTTTGCCATTACACAGATCCCATCGTTAGGCCCCAGTTAATCGACAACGTTGTTGCATCTTGGGTTCATTTTGCTCGCTGGCTAACCGAAATGCCGGAAGGCAGACCGTTAGAGGTGTTAATCGAACATGCGGCACCGAATGACAAAATGCGAGCCGAGTACGAAGAAATATTTCAGGCTCCAGTTACGTTTAATGCCAACATGAATGGTTTAGTGTTTTGCGAATCAATCTTGGACATCAAGCTACGTCAGCCTGATCCTGCATTGCTTTCGGCACTGGAGCACCATGCGGCAACCTTGACCTCCGAACTTCAAAGCAGCAATAGTCTTGTCGTGCAGGCGCGATCCATTCTACTGAGCATGATGCAGTCAGGATTACCACGTCGAGATAGGGTTGCGGAACAATTGGGTATGGCAGAACGGACACTACAGCGTCGTCTCGGGGAAGTTGGAACCTCGTATCAGCAGTTACTCGATAGCCTGCGCCATGAGATGTCGATGGAATGGTTAACGCACAGTGACTTATCCATTTCTGATATTTCCGATCGTCTCGGATTTAGCGAAGCACGTTCCTTTCAACGTCGCTTTAAAGCTTGGACCGGAATCACGCCGGGAGAATTCCGACGTGCTCATCATGGGCAGGCAGCAGCGACAGCGCGAAGCGTGTCTTCTGATATTGAAAATACTACCGAGAAAGAAGAGCAGTTAGATGCGTAAACACTCGCTCGGGTGAGATATCGCGATAGCACGGAGGCTGAATAGCCTCCGAATCTGGTTTTAAACAGGTTTTCGATAAACAAGGCGCACACGAACGCGTGCTACTCATTACCGTCACGGCAGGCCCCAACACTCCCGTCAACGTCGCATTGGTCGCACCGTATATCGCAACAGCAGGAACCGCTAATGCGGCAACAACGTGCGATAACCCAGTATCAACACCCACTACCGCTTGGGCATTAGCCAGATAGGCATTCAATGCGTTTAAACCCATCTTCGGCAGTACAATCGCGTTCGGAATATTAGCCGCAATACGTCGAGCTCGTTCGTGCTCCTCTTCATTACCCCACGGCAGTATCGCCTTACGACCAGAATCAGCGACTTTTTGTGCGAGTTCGCGCCAGTAGGCTTCGGGCCAAAGCTTGGTTATCCAAGTCGTGCCATGCAGAAACACCCAATAATCGCCATCAACATCAGGACGAGCCCAACGACTAGCATCAACACCATAATTCACGTCGGTTGTTGGCAATTCATAGCCCAAACTCTGAGCAAACAATTTTCTGACGCGAGGAATCGCATGTTGTCCTTTTTCAACATTTTGCGGATGCTGGTAAGCCAATGCCGCTAACGGTTCGCGACAACTATGGCGACTCAAACCAAACCGCGGGCCTTTAGCCATGCGTGTAAACACAGCACTTTTGATTAACCCTTGAGCATCCAGTACGCAGTCGTATTCTTGCGACCGTAATGTCTGCCAGAATGCCTTCATCTCTGCGCGATTTTGGCTATCGCGCAAGTTTTTTCGCCAACGCCGCCAAGCGACTGGAATAACGCGTTTAACTGCGGGGTGCCAAGTAGGAATATCGGCAAAGCCTTCTTCAACAACCCAATCTATCTCAAGATTAGGAATCGCACGAAATGCGTCTTCAACCGCCGGTAACGTATGAAACACATCCCCCAGCGATGAGGTTTTAACAAGAAGTACTTTCACGCACGGCCCCTTAATTCATGAAGGCCGCAACTTTACCGCAAAGGCAGCCGCTGCTCCAATTTATACATCGCCAATCCAATCGTCTCGACTTGACACCTAACCGTGGCAAGAGGACTATTCCGCCCTTTGCGCCTATGCGCGATATTCAGTTGTTAATGCTAACAAGGCCGAATGAGTGCCAAGAAGGCAATATGGAGAATGTGTAGTGCTAAAGTCCTGGAAGTTTTGGCTTGGGTGTTTACTGCTAATCGCCTTGCTTTGGCTGGTAGAGCGCAGCTATGGCTGGACGGCGGTATTAGCTAGCTGGCAAAGCATCCCCTTAGATTCTCTTTTAGTCGCACTCACGCTCATCTTCATTAGCTACATATTACGCGCAGTGCGTTTTTACGATTTTTTTTATAGCAACTGTCGCGGGCATTTTGTCGCCTTAACTCGCTTAACCGTACTGCATAACTTTTTCAATAACCTCTTGCCTATGCGCAGCGGTGAAACGGCATTCCCGTTACTCATGAAGCAGTACTTCAACGTTCCTTTCCGCCATAGCGCACCGGCCCTATTGTGGCTGCGTCTGTTAGATCTTTATGCCTTACTGATGTTGGCCCTGTTGTCTTTGCATTCCTTGTGGCCAGTGGCGCAGGAAATCAAGATTGCCGTCGGCGCTGCGCTAGTCGCACTGCCCTTACTGGTGCTACCACTGCAAATTGCTATTAAAGAATTTCTACTTGGTCGCGAATCTTCGTGGGCACAGAAAGCGAGCGAACTGATGCACGCCCTACCCGATTCAGCATGGAGTTATAGCCGCGCGCTTTTCTGGACCATTATCAACTGGGCGCTAAAGCTGGCCGTCTACACTTGGCTACTGCAACAATTCACCAATATTGAATTTTTCCAAAGCTGGATGGGCGCTACCGCTGGCGAACTAAGCAGTGTTCTGCCAATTCATGGGATAGCAGGCGCTGGCACATACGAAGCCGGTGTTTTAGTTGGCTTGCTGCCTTGGGGGGTAGAGAACGATGTTGCCTTGGCTGCCGCCGTTAACCTTCACTTATTTGTACTGGGTAGCACTTTATTGCTAACTGGACTGATCGCTGCCGCAACCTTTGCGGTTAAGCGTCCTTACGCCGCAGACTAGTGCTGTGGCGTTATCGCCATTTTCACAACGTCTTATCCCATAATTGCGACAGCTTATTTGCCCTTTGGCTATTTTGTCACTCGCCCCTTTTGGGTATGATCGCGCTTCAACTTTTTTCGCCAAACCGACAGAGTGGTACAGACCTTGACCGAGTCAAATACGACGACAACTACCATGCCTTCGCTCTCGATTGTTATTCCTATGTATAACGAGATCGAGAACGTATCACCAATGGTGAGCCGTGTTCATGAAGCCATGGCAGCTTATAACGGCCCTTGGGAGTTATTGGTCGTCGACGACGGAAGCACTGACGGCACGCCACAAGCACTGCACAAAGAAAGCAAAGCTTATGGCAACCATGTACGCGTCGTCGAACTGCGTCGTAACTTTGGTCAAACCGCAGCAATGCAAGCGGGTATTGACGAAGCTCGCGGTTACCTAATCGCCACCTTAGATGGCGATTTACAGAATGATCCAAATGACATTCCACGCATGGTTGCGCATTTGATCGAACGCGATTTGGATTTGTTAACGGGCTGGCGCAAGAATCGCAAAGATGATTTGTTTTTACGTAAGATTCCGTCACGCATCGCTAACCGCCTGATTGGCAAAATCACGGGGGTCCGCATCAATGACTACGGCTGTTCACTCAAGATCTACAAATCATCTGTGATCAAGCAAGTACGCTTATATGGTGAGATGCATCGCTTTATTCCAGCATGGGTAGCAGCAGTTGTTCCACCAAGCCGTATCGGCGAAATCGTGGTTAACCACAATGCGCGCGTGGCCGGTGAATCTAAGTACGGGATTTCCCGTACCTTCCGTGTGATTTTAGATTTGCTCTCGGTCTACTTTTTTATGCGCTACCGCGCACGCCCTGGTCACTTCTTTGGCTCTATTGGCTTAGCTCTAGGCTCAGTGAGCGGATTACTTTTGGTCTATCTGGCATTCGTTAAATTTGCACTTGGTGAAGATATCGGTAGTCGCCCACTCTTCATGATTGCAGTGGTTTGTATGATTGCTTCATTACAATTTTTAACGACTGGCGTTTTGTCTGAACTGATTTCTCGTACTTATTTCGAGTCATCACAGCGCCAACAGTATGTGATTTATCACCGTACAGATGCTTGCGATGTCGATACTGATTGCTGGGCAGAGCCTGAAATGAAGATGCCAGAAAGCTCTGAAGGCGAAACGCCAGAAGCGGCCACGGATTCGGACAAGCATGCGTAAATTGCCTATGCCACTGTGGCTATTTGCCACAGTGGCAGCCGTATTCTTTTTGAATTTGAACGGCTATCTGCTGTTCGATCATGACGAAGGTGCGTTCAGCGAAGCTACTCGCGGCATGTTTGAGCGCAATGACTTTATTACCACCTATCTCAACGATAGAGTGCGTTTTGATAAACCTATCCTTATTTACTGGCTACAAGCTGCCTCTATTTCAATCTTCGGTACTGAGGTTTGGGCTTTCCGGCTACCGTCAGCCTTAGCCGGCTTATCGTGGGCACTGTGCATTTTCTTCTTCGTACGTCGCTACGTCGATACTCATTCAGCTAAAGCCGCGGTTTTAATTGCAGCAACCGCGATAGGTATCAACGGCATTGCGCATGTCGCTACCGCGGATGCCTTGCTTAACGCCCTACTCGCGGCAACCTTGTTGTCCATGTATCGCTTTAGCCAAGCGCCGAACAATACGCAGTTGTACCTAATCTATGCATTAATGGCCTTAGGCGTATTAACCAAAGGGCCCGTGGCTGTTGCCATTCCCTTGATGGTGGCGGCACTGTTTTTCCTAACCTCTGGATTAAAACGTGAGTTTTGGCGGGCGATCTTTTTTGTACCCGGCTGGATAGTATTTATCGTTATCGCCGCCCCTTGGTATGTATTGGAATACCAAGCGCAAGGACAGGATTTTATTGATGGCTTTTTCTTAAAGCACAACGTCAATAGGTTCAATAATGCGATGGAAGGCCACGACGGTGGTTTTTTCTTCTATCCGCTAGTTTTGCCGTTTTTACTAGCACCCTTCGGTGCCTTGTTACTGCGTATAGTACCGACTGTACGCCATATCGCAGGATCACGTTTTGATCTACTTGATCGCTTTTTATGGATCTGGTTTTTAGTGGTATTGGTACTTTTTAGTTTAGCCAGTACTAAGCTGCCGCATTACATCTTGTATGGTGCAACGCCGCTCGTCATCTTGATGGCCCGTTATCGTAGCTTGCTGCAAAGCCGCTTATTCAGTTTGGTATTTCCTGCGATTTTGTTCGCGGTTTTCATTGCCTTCCCACTGTTGATTCCAACCATTAAAGCGGGTCTTACGAATCCTATTGAGATTGCCGTCGCAGAGCGCGCTGGTGATTACTTTGATCAAAACTTTGCCATTTTAGCAGCCGTAGCGGCGCTAATTAGCTTGGCCTTGATACTTTGGCGTCGCTTTAGTCCTTGGTTCAGCTTGGTCATGGTGGGCATAGTTCAAGCACTTTTCATTTGGTGTGTATTTGTCCCAACGTTCAGCGAAACCCAACAGCGTCCAGTATACGAAGCTGCACAATTTGTAAAACAACTGGGTGTACCTGTCGTAACTCAGTCAATTGATATGCCAAGTTTTAACGTCTATCTCGACAAGGTAACTGAACGTCGCAGCCTAAAAATTGGCGAAATTGGTTTTGCCCGCGAAGACAGATTATCGTCGATTGATCACTACCAAATACTGTTTCAGTCTGGGCCCATTGTCATTATTCAACGCACTGCGCCTGCTAGAGGCATTGGTAATGAACCCGCCAGTACTTTAAAGGAAGATGGCAATGATCAACCATGAGCGACTTATATTTGCAGCGATCACTGCCTATTTGTTGTTGGCATTGGCACTGATATTTACCGATAGCAATACCGATACCTTTATCGCTATTCAGGCGCTCACTCAGCGCCTTCCAGACGTATTCTGGGGTAATATGACACTGGTCGCAGATACGCTGTTTGCAGTAGCTGTATTAACAATTGCCTGCAGCTTCAAACCCACCCTATTCAACCAGTCGTTCGTGTTATTGGTGCTCGGTGCTGTATTCGTACAGGGATTAAAATTTGCACTGGATATTCCACGACCTCCAGCGGTGCTCAATCGCGAAGTGCTGCACGTTATCGGACCATTTTTAAAAAATCACAGCTTTCCTTCTGGGCACTCATTTACAGCCTTAGCCACCGCTGGACTATTAGTGCTCAATACTCAGCGCAGCGCATGGGCTGTCATCGTACTGATCATTGCCAGCGTCGCCGCCCTATCGCGTGCCGCGGTCGGTGCACATTGGCCTTTAGATATCTGTATTGGTTCGGCTAGCGGGCTACTGTTTGCTTGGTTAGCCATCAAAATCGTCAAAGAGTACACTTGGCTACAAACGCAGAGATTACGATTAACTGCCGCGGTGCTAATGACCATCGCAAGCTGTGCTTTGCTGTTTCACGATAGTCGTTATCCTGATACAAGACTCCTCGGAGGAGTGGCCAGCATCCTTGCCGTTTGTGTTGTCAGTTATCGGTATTGGTTCCTTAACTGGCGTCAACGCAACAGCGTAGAAGCAACAGAGACATAACGGCAATTAACTTTTTCTTTTTGCCTTTTTCGCCAGTGCTTTATAGTGGTTGCCTTGAGTGGTTATGGGATACCTTTAATACACGGTGATCCCAATATTTAGAGTTAACGTTTTTACGGTTCCAGAGTATTTATCATGCGTCGAGTTGTAGTTACAGGTTTAGGGATTGTTAGCTGTATCGGAAACAATCAATCCGAAGTTCTTGCCTCTTTGCAGGCCCAACGTTCTGGCATTCGTACCATTCCTGGGTACGAAGAACTTGGACTTCGCGCCCACATAGCCGGCGTTCCACAAATCGAAATGGACGACCTCATCGACCGTAAACTACGCCGTTTTATGGGCGACTCTGCGGCTTATTCTTATATTTCCATGCTAGAGGCTATTGAGGATTCAGGTCTGACACCTGAGCTTATTAGTCATCCTCGTACGGGCTTAGTTGCTGCATCTGGTGGCGCATCCAGCAGCGAAATTGTTGAAGCCGTCGATATCATGCGCGAAAAAGGCATGCGCCGTGTTGGCCCTTATCGCGTGACTCGTACTATGGGGAGCACAGTATCAGCAAACCTAGCTACGGCATTTGGAATAAAAGGCATTAACTACTCCATTGCATCTGCCTGCGCGACCAGTGCTCATTGTATTGGTCATGCCATGGAACAAATTCAATGGGGTAAGCAGGACATCGTCTTTGCCGGTGGTGGTGAAGAAGAACATTGGTCGCAAACCATGCAGTTTGATGCCATGGGCGCCTTGTCCACTAAGTACAACGAAATCCCAGAAACCGCTTCTCGCCCTTACGATGCTCATCGTGACGGCTTCGTTATTGCAGCCGGTGGCGGCATCATAGTGCTCGAAGAGTACGAACACGCTAAAGCTCGCGGTGCGACAATTTACGCCGAAATTATAGGTTATGGCGCAACTTCGGATGGTGCCGACATGGTGGCTCCGTCGGGTGAAGGTGCAGAACGTTGCATGCATGATGCGTTAGAAATGGCTGGAAACCCTACCATTGACTATCTGAACACTCATGGCACTAGCACACCCGCAGGCGATATCACTGAGCTAAAAGCTGTCAATCGAGCATTCGCTGGTAATATGCCACCAATCAGTTCGACTAAGTCACTGACAGGTCACTCATTAGGCGCTGCGGGTGTTCAAGAGGCGATCTACTGCTTACTAATGCAAAAGCATGGGTTCATTACGGGTAGTGCCAATATCAGTGAACTAGATCAAGAAGCCGTTGGCATGCCTATTGTGACCGAGAACCGCTCTGCTGAACTTAAGACTGTTATGTCTAATAGTTTTGGCTTTGGTGGCACCAATGCAACACTGGTTTTCCAGAGCGTATAAAAATGACATACTCGGGCTGCTCATAAACCGATGATTTTTTAACCATTGGCTTACCCAATTTGAGCAAGCATTGACTAATCCACCGGTTCATTAGAAACCGGATATAAAAAAGTACAGATCAAGCGGCGCGCGTTAAGCGACTTATTCAAGCTGAATGGTTAAGCGACACCCAACCAGATTCGCGACGCAATTGATCTCAGGTACAGGTGGAATACACAACGAATGACACAATTAGATTTAAGTGCGAACACTGACTCGACAAAGCACATCGACGAGTTATTTCAGAAGGCAGAGCAACTGTCGGCTGACTTTTCACTGTTCCCAGAATATGAAGATAACGCTGTAGATCACAGCGTTAAGGGCCTTATCGCGCCTGAAGATTGCAAGCTAGAACTTGATCGTTTGAAGTCGCTTAACATCGACAACTATATAGAACAAGTTGTAGCACCGAGCGAAGGTTCACAGCGTATTGGCGCAAAGGCCATTGTTCAACATATAGCGCTGCGTATTATTTCCGAATTGGAAGATGGGCCGCTCTACTGTGCTGAAGCAGAAGTCGACTTTGGCGGTCATGCACGACGGATTGGTTTTATTTGCCAAAACCGTGAATTCAACAATGGCACATGGGGTGCACAACACCACAACAAGGCCGCGCAGCAAGCACGCGTGTTTGCTAGCCGCTCGATGCCTATTGTTACTTTCATCGACACCCCAGGTGCCGATGCCAGCGAACAAGCCAACGCCAATAACCAAGCTCACTCCATTAGCCATTTAATTACTGAGATGGCCAATAACGATGTACCTACGCTAGGTATTATTTGGGGGGCGGGATATTCAGGCGGTGCTATTCCTTTAGCAACCACCAATATCTTATTATCGGTACGTGATGGTATTTTTAATACGATTCAGCCTCAAGGTTTGGCCAGTATTGCACGTAAGTACAACCTGTCGTGGCAGGAATGTGCTAAGTACGTCGGAGTATCGTGTTTTCAATTACGCGAATCAGGCATTATTGATGGCATTATTGATTACGCGCCAACAGATGCCGACGAAAAACGTATAAATCTTCTGAAGGCGATTACCACTGGTATTGAGTCAATCGAAAACAGTGCAAAAGATTTCGCCCGCACAAATCCAGATTTGATGCTGCATTACCAACGCAGTGTGGAACGGTTTTTAACGCCTTCAGAAAAATTATTAACCCTACAAAAAGGGTCTAATTTCTTTTTAGCGCAGTCACCGACCGAACACATCAACATCTTCGGTTTGACCTATCGCTACACCCGTTACCTAACTCTACGTCGTCGCATTCATTCAACGACACTAGAGAATTATGGTCGCCTAGCGGAAAAAGAAATTCCTGAAGGACAGCTACAAAAGCGTTTGCAACGCGAAACTAAGCGCAAATTCCAAAACTGGCTGCAAGCACCAGAAAAGATTGTTTACGATGATGACCTACATAAATCGTGGAAAAATTTCTGGGCTAAATACGAAGATCGTGAAGGCAGCCGCAGCACGATTGCGCGTCTATTCTTGGGCGAGCCGAAGAATAACTATTTAAAAGCCAAGCAAGATTTATGCTTTAACCTCGGTTTATATTTATTTAATCGTTGGAAATCTGACGCAACTGTCAACTTCCAAGGGTTAATGAATTATCTCGAAGATTACAAACAAAGCCGTTTTTTATTACGCGCCAACGATATTTTAGATGCCGTTGCCGTTGCTGAGTTTTTAGAGCACAACCCGCATCCTTTGGCGACCTATATTCGTGAGCAGTTGCCGCACGAAACCCGTCAAGAATTGACCGAAGGTTTAACTAAAGAAAAATCGAAAGGCGCACTACGTCAGTCTTTGGCTACTGCGTTAAATACGATTTTAAAAGACGAGTTATTACCTGAAGATATTCGCGCATCGCTAAAATTATCGACCCGCACAGAAGCCCTATCTAACAGCGTTGCTAGTATGAAGGTTGAAGCGAACCGTCGTATATTGGAAGAAGCCTTAGCTCCATATATTCAGTTCCGCCAAGAAAACATTCAAAATCCGGCGCATCCAGATATTACGATTCTCGATGCAATTTTGCATGACGAACTGCGTTATGAATTTTCACAAGTCTGTCAAAACATGTTGGTATTTGGCCGCTTGTACGACAACTTTATTCACAACTTAGGCAGCGTTGCCAAAGAAGCGAACGAGAATCGCAGCTTAAGCCGCGAAGCTGTAAAAGCACTACTTGAGAAATCATTATCTGAAGCAACAGCAGGTGATACTTATACTGCAGCTGAGCGTGAATCGTTTAACCATTGGTTGAGCTATTTTATTAAAAGCTCACAGCGTGGTGATTTCCTAAAATCAGTAGAAGAATGGAAGAAGCTGGCGTTCCCACGCTTATCCGACACTCTATTTGTTGTTATTACTTTTATTTTCGAGAAGTTGCTGTCGGAATATCATAGCGCCGAGCTTGATGGTAAGAATTATAACGGCCGTATAAACCCTGTATCGATTGGTCGTCGTAAAGACTTCTGGAACCGCTTGACCATGGCCTACCACGACTTGTTAATTCAAGAAGTGCTGGACGATGCCAAACGTCAGAAAAAGACATCTGCTAGCGCCCTAATTGAGCGCTTCTTTAGCGATTTCGAAGAGTTAAATGCAAACCTAATGTCGGCAGACCCTGTCGCCTTCCCCGGTTTCCGTAATTCTATTGAAGATGCTTTAAAGAAAGGCATTAAACCATGTGGTGTTATCACGGGTTTAGGCACGATTAAAGTGGGTGGTCGCGAGCAGCGCGTTGGGGCTTTGATCTCGAACTTAGAATTCCAAGCGGGTGCCTTTGATATGGCCAGTGCTGAGAAATTCTGTAAGTTAATGGTTGAATGCGCGCGTCAGCATTTGCCACTGGTATGCTTTGTTTCTTCTGGCGGCATGCAAACCAAAGAAGGCGCTGCTGCGCTATTCTCAATGGCAGTGGTGAACGATCGCTTAACTCGCTTTGTACGCGATAACGACTTACCGATTGTGATCTTTGGTTTCGGAGACTGTACCGGTGGTGCGCAGGCGAGTTTTGTTACTCACCCTCTAGCGCAAACCTATTACTTCTCTGGTACTAACATGCCCTTTGCTGGGCAAATCGTTGTACCTTCGTACTTGCCAAGCACGTGCACATTATCGAACTACTTGTCGGTATCTTCGAAGTCGATGGACGGCCTCGTCGCTCACCCATTCTTACCAGAATTGGATGAACGCCTGCGCGCTATCGACCCCGATATGCCAGTGGCTCGCTATACAGTCGACGACGTACTGGCGCGTGTACTTGAAGGTTATGTAACCGCTGAGCGCATGGCTCCAGATACTGGTAGTAATGCAAGCAAGCTGAAGAAGTATGGCGAAATCAATAAAGTATTGATTCATGCCCGCGGCTGTACTGCGGTTAAATTAATTCGCAAGGCGCAAGAAAACGATATTAAAGTGGTTTTAATTCAGTCTGACCCAGATATGGAATCCGTTCCTGTCGATATGTTAGGACCTCAAGACCGCGTCGTTTGTATTGGTGGTAATACCCCAGACGAAAGCTATTTAAATGCCAAGTCAGTTTTGCGTATCGCTCACCACGAAGGCGTCGACGCTCTGCACCCAGGTATTGGTTTCTTATCCGAGAGCAGCCAGTTCGCTGCTCTATGTGGTAACCACGACATTAATTTCGTCGGACCTCCAGTATCGTCAATGGAAACCATGGGCAACAAGTCGAACGCTATTAACACGGCCATGCGCGTTAATGTTCCTGTTGTTCCCGGCTCTCACGGTATTCTTACTAGCTCGGCGAATGCCGCTAGCGTTGCTGACGATATTGGCTACCCAGTGCTGCTTAAAGCAGTGCACGGTGGTGGCGGTAAAGGGATTCAAGTGGTGTTGTCTCCAGATAATATTCATTCCCTATTCCATCAAATTTCGACCGAAGCAAAAGCAGCATTCGGTAACGGCGATGTCTATTTAGAAAAATACGTCACTTCATTACGCCATATCGAAGTTCAGGTATTGCGTGACAAACACGGTAACACTCGTATTTTAGGTCTACGTGATTGTTCGGTGCAGCGCAATAACCAGAAGATTTTTGAAGAATCTGGTTCAACCATGTTGCCGCGTGAACTTGAGCAAAGCGCTTACGACTTCGCTGAAAAACTAGCCGATGCGGTTAAATATGTCGGTGCGGGTACGGTTGAATTTATTTTCGATCTTGACTCAATGGCGATCTACTTCATGGAGATGAATACTCGTCTTCAAGTAGAGCACCCTGTAACTGAGCTCGTGTCAGGTATTGATATCGTTACGACTCAATTCAAAATTGCCGAAGGCGGCAGTATTGAAGATATGTCACCTAAAGCGAATGGTTATGCGATTGAAGTTCGCGTTAATGCTGAAAAAGCGGTGCGTAAAGGCGATAACGTCGAGTTCGTTCCTACACCAGGTACTATTCGCGAATGTGTCATGCCAGCATGCGATCATATCGAATTAATTTCGATGGCTGCGCCGGGCAAAAAAGTGTCACCTTTCTACGACAGCATGGTGGCGCAGATTATTTGTTACGGTACGGATCGCAACGATACCATTAAGAAATTGCGCACGTATTTAGAACAAGTACGTATCACCGGTGTTTGCACTAACATTCCATTGTTAAAGCGTGTGCTTGATGATGAGGTTTTCTGCAACGGTATGTACGACACAACCTATTTACCGCAGTTCTTAGACCGTATTGATGTGGATGCTTTGATTCTCGATATCGAGGAATCAGCGGACATGAACGCTGATGCAGTTGATGCATCGCAGTTGAAGATCGAAGGCTCTGATGAATTGAAAGTACTGTCACCTTCAACCAGTATTTTCTACGGATCATCGTCGCCTAGCGAACCCGCGTTCGTAAAAGAAGGCGATATCATTGGTGTCGATCAAACATTGTGTTTGATGGAAGCCATGAAGATGTTCACACCGTTAAGCTTGAAGCAATTCAATCGTACCGGAGCTGAACTGTATCCTGCTAATCAGAAGTTTAAGGTCACGCGCATCATGAACAGTGATGGCCAGCAAGTGAATCAAGGCGATCTACTATTTGTGGTTAAGCCAATCGCAAGTGCTGAGAACGCAGCTTAATTGACTCCCAATGCCCGTTTAATTACGGGCAATAAAAAGAGCGCCTATTGGAAATGATAGGCGCTCTTTTTTTATGTCGTTACCTTGGTACCTCTAACCGGTTTAAACTCCGAGTATAACCATTGGTTTATCGCCCTTCTGCGGCTCACATAAGCTAATACGTGATGACAGTACGTTATCACCTTTGTCTTTTATGTTCGCCAAATAGGCTTTTACTGCGGCTGAGCGCTTTTGCGCATAATTAAACCAATCCTCACCCCATTGCTTAGCTTCATCATTGCTCACCACTGGGCAGACTTGCAGTTCCAAGTCAGTCTTCTTACTCATCATTTTACCGACTGTATCTAAATACTCTTTCTGCTTATCTGTTAACTCAGTTGCCAAAGCTACATACTCAAGATCATTTAAGCGCACGGCAAATAATTGATCACCAGCAAATGACGCTAAGCTAATAAAAGCGCCATAGGGCTGCAAAGATTGTTTTAAATAATACAGAGTCGCCGTTTTTAACGCTTTAGTGCTGATCTGATTGATCACGTCGTTGATTCCAACGTCTGGATCTGTGATATCACCGGACAAAGGTACTTCTAACTTGATGTTGTTATTATCATCTCGCAATACTGATAAGGCAGTATCTAACGGCATCGCAATTTGTTTGCTAATACGATTAATAGTGTCTTCGTCGGCGGGTTCTAATTTGCTATTTTTTAATAAAATATCTGTGTTACCGCCTAACTGACCGTCATGCAATGTAATATTGGCATCTACTTTCAACATGCCTTTCTTCACGCGATAGCCCATTGCCTGAACCACATACGAATTAAATGCCGGTAGGTTTAATTGATCGATAGTAAAAGTTAACTCACCTTCAGGTAGGTCATTCTTCAGGCCCAAGGCACCTTTAAGAACAATACGATTATAAGTATCTAACCCTGTCACTATCGTCATTGGAATAGCAGTTTCTAGATTAGCAGTATCGACAGCGCCCGTTTCCAATTCATAAATTCGCAAATCAGAACGTAAAACAGGACTAACGCTTTCATCTGTCCAATGCACTTGGCTTACGTTATCGTCATCGCCAACTTGTTTTACCCCAGCAATACGCACACTAAATGCCTGAGATGGCGCAACGTCTTCTTCCGTTAGCGATTCGGTATCAGCTGGCTGGCTGGCTTCTGGAGCCGTCGCCGGTACGCTGGCAGGAATACCGATGATATTGCCATTGGCAGCACGCGTGACCGTTGCCACGAGCCCTGCATAGGTATGTAAGCCCGTAGTTAAACCGATCTGATTAACGGCAATATCGGGGATGTGGTATTCCTGTAAGCTTAATAATGGAACAGCGCTATTAGCCCCATACACGTTTAGTTCCTTCACATCCACTTGCTCGACATTTTGGTAGTCAGTGCCACCGCTAACACCGTTAACCGTTAAACTGGCTAAGGTCATATTACCGTCGGTTAAATGCTTAGCACTCAAATCGGTTATACCAAATTTTTGTAGGGTAATATTAGGCGTTGTTCTTAATTCGGTAACATTGATATTTTCCCAACCAAGTGATGCTAAGCTCACACTTTCAAGACCACCGGCAACATCAGCGGCAGTGAAATTACCCGCATAAATTTTTTCGATACTGGCAACGGCAGTCGCAAGATCAACATCGACATTGTCGATTGAGAAATCCTCTAGCTGCACATTACCTTGCTCGGGTAAGTCTGCACTGGCACCTGTCAGGGTTATATTGGTAATCATTACACCCGGATCGGTTGTAATATTTTTCGCCGTCATTGAATGCATACCCAATGACTTTAATGCTGCTTTAGTAACACCGAAATCAGTAGTATTTAAGTTATCCGCTTTAATATTGCCAACCGCGGCCGTCGCGTTAGCCAAATCCACTTGAACATCGTCTACGATAAAATCGCCTAGTTCAGCACTACCTTGCTCGGGCAACGCAGTGACTAAATTATTCAGCGAAAGCTGTTTGATACCGAAAACAACACCGGCTTCGGAATAACTTGCGTCCACACCCTCTAGTGATAGCTTGCTAAGCACTAACGATTTAAGCGCATCACCAGTGATGTCTAAATCATTTAGAACACTATTAGCCGTTAATCGCGGGTTGGTAAAAACATCATATAAACTACCGTCTAAAGTAAACGTAAGCGGTTTTTCTAACGCCATGGCCTGTGGCTCTGTCAGGTTAAATTCCTTTACCGTTAAATCAATGGTTACAGGAACCGCAGCATGACTAGCGCTGTTTAATTGACTGAGGGTGATGCTCTGCAAGTACACCCCAACACTCAAGCCTTCTTGCTTCCAATGAATGGTGTTGTCGGTGAACTCCACTGAATCGACCAAAAATATCCACGGGCTGCTAGAATCGTCGCTGGCAGTTTCTTCAGCTGAAACAGGTGCATCATCGCTTGCCAACGGAATTGGAAAACCTGCAAGCACTAACTCATCACTGGTTTGTTTACCGTTAAAACGTAAGCCGTGCAGAGAGGCCTGCTGAATATGAATTTCTTTATTAAACAGGCTAGCCAAACGTACATTGAGGGCCAGCTTATCTAAGCCAACCTCAACCTGCTTGCCAGTGCTTTTCGACGGATACTGAGCATCAACCTCTTTTAGTAAGATATGACCATTCCAAGGCGATATCCCCCAGTCACCAATTGTTAGCTGATAACCATCGCCAAGCTTGGCGTACTCCTGTTCGATGTAACGCAAACCGAACTTAGGTACCGCCCAGAAAATAGCTATGTATAACACGACGAAGGTCACTAAAGTCACGGCGCTTATGATGGCAATGCGACGCGATGCAGACGAACTCATTTGAAAATCTCCGAAATAAATCAAGAAAACATTAACGCTGAAACTATAAGGATATTGCTCTCTCTAATTAGACCACAAAGCCTGCCGTAAACCACTGGCCCGCTCGACCCTTGTAGCAACGCCCGACTGCCAACACGGCAAACTGGTTAAACACTGAAAAGAGACTTTGGCCCGCGTAATGGCGGTATAAATAAGCTCTCGGCTAATCACCGTTTGCCACTCTAACGGCAGTATCAAATACACATGCTCAAACTCCGAACCTTGGCTTTTGTGCACTGTCATGGCAAAGGCGGTTTCATGCGGTGGTAAACGACTTGGTAGTAGATAACGCATAGCGCCATCACTGGCAATAAAGGCTACGCGATCTTCTCCTTCATAAGGAACTAAAATTCCAATATCGCCGTTAAATAATCCCAGATCATAATCGTTACGGGTAATCATCACCGCCCGCCCCGGATACCACGCGCTATTACTACCGGAAGAACTCGCCGGTAACATACCCGTCTCTTTAAACAGACGTTCAATCTGGCGATTAGTTTCTTCAACGCCAAATTGCCCTTGGCGCACCGCTACCAGCACTTGAAAATTGTTAAAGCACTGCAATATTTCAGCAGCAGATGCTTGCTCTCTTACTGCGCGACAATAATCTTGATATCCAGCAATCACGCGTTGCTGCCACGGTAGCACGCGTAACTGGCCCTCAACGGCACTGTGCCAAGCAATCGCTAAATCATCATATTGCCCAAAAAGAGTCACCGCCTCGTCGCTATTACCCGCATTCACCGCCGCTGCTAAACGGCCAATGCCGCTATCTTTATTAAAGCGATGGGACACTCGTAAATGCGCTACGGCATTCTGCATCGACGCATATGCTCGATCAGCGACCGCCGTTAAATCAAATCCAGTAATGCGACTGAGACGCTGCGAAAATTCAATATCCGGTGCATGACTGACGCCCGCATCACATAAATCCGCCAGCACACTGCCCGCCTCCACCGAGGCTAACTGGTCTTGATCGCCCAATAATATAAGCCGCGTATCGGCAGCTAATGCTGAAAATAAATGCGACATCATGGGTAAATCGACCATAGAGGCTTCATCGACCACCACGCAATCGTAGGGTAACGACCGACCTTGATGATATTTAAATCCGCGCGGCGACCAACCTAATAAACGATGCAGGGTAAAACTCTCGTCGGGAATTCGCTCGCCATTGGCAACACGATCACGAGCATAGCGAATCGATTCTGTCATACGTGCCGCTGCTTTTCCTGTGGGCGCAGCCAAAGCAATACTTAAATTCGGATTCTGGCTTAACAAAGCGCTTAACAGCCGCGTTACAGTTGTCGTCTTACCTGTACCTGGGCCACCGGTAATCACAGTAAAGCGCTGCAAGCAGGCACTGGTTGCTGCCACGGCCTGCCAATCAACTACTGGCGTATCGCCACCATCGGATGATGGAAATAATGTTCGAATTGCCGTCGCTAATTCGTCATCGTTAACTAAAAGTGCATTATTTAAGCGCTGTTGAATATGATTAAACACTCCACGTTCGTAGCGATAATAACGCGACAAATATAAGTTGCCTTGAAACAAGGTTAAGGGCCGCTGTTCTTCTGCGCCGGTGTAATCCTTTTCATCTATATTCTGATCGGCAATATGGGCAATAACGTGGCAATCGGCCAGCAATACGTTGAGATCAACTGGCTTTGGCCAAAGGTTTTGCCATTCGGGCAACGGACTTCGCGCCAAAGGTAAGCACACTTGCCCTCTACCTAATACCAAACTCACACCAGCGGCAGCCAAAAATAATGTCGTCGCGTCGGTTTGTGTTAACGGCTGAGCACGCTCTTCTCTTCGTTGAAATTCGTAGTCGACAATCTGCTTGGCAAGTTGCACATCAATACTGCGCAAGCGACCCCGACTTAACATAGCGTCGATTAAAGTCGAAAACTCGGTATTCAGCAGAGTCGTATTTAGCAGGAGTTTTTGTGTTTGCATTATGCATCAACTCCCAATAATACCTTGCGCCATTGAGCCAGTGCGGTTAAATCCGGCGGCAAATAAAACACACCAGCGTGATTAGCCTTCGCTTGCTCTGCGCCATCAGATGCTGAAGACCTTGGCACGCTCGGCTCTGCGGCAAATAAATCGCCCTGCATGGCATTAACCGATTTGTTCACCGTTTTTTGTTTTTTCGCATCGACATCTGGCATCACAATGTCATCGAATACCTCACCCGTGAACTCAGTAATCATGCCACGTAAATACAAATAATAGGTGCCACCTAAATGCTGCTCTGGCGAATAATTCGGTAAGCGCACCCGCAACAGTTGATCCAACGCCACTGTATAGATCCATGCCTGAAGGTCGTAGTTGTGATCTTTCATCGATTCCCAAAGTGACTCTGGCTGATAATTTTCAGCCGAATTACCCAAATGATTCGATTTATAGTCAGCTACGTAATAACGTCCATTTCGACAAAAAATCAAATCAATGAAGCCTTTTAAATAGCCTTGTAAACTATCAAATTGTAGGGCGCGTTCTTCAAGCAAGCGATTCACCTCTGCCGAACTGAGTTGTGCAATCGGTAAATGGAATTCCATTTCATCTAGACGCTCATCACGCTTCAGCTGAGCTAAGGAAAATTCGGATTCAAATTCTGAAACCAGAGGACATGTCACCACTTGTTGCAGCCACTGCGCTAGCGCTGGTTCAAGTTCGATATCTAAACCAAAATGCTGCAATTGCTGTAGGCAGAGTTGGTGTAACTTAGCCGCATCGACAAAATCCCAAACTTCCAATATGGCATGCAAACAGGTACCCGGTGTGGCCCCTTTAGGGAAGGACAACGCCGCTGGAATATTCGCTTGTTGTATATCTATCGTTGAGTCATCAATTGAGTACAGACTTGCTAGCTGAAGACTCTCAGCTTCGACGTCGAAAGTCGGCTGATCCGTCTGCTCCAATATCAACGCATACTCCCCCGTGGGCGCAGCATGGGCATGACTCGCCGCCGTTAACTGGCTGTAACTGCTCACTCGCCATAAGTCACGAGAGTAACCGTTAAAATGATTCGCAGTTATCGTGGCATTCGTATCGCTGATATTAAAATCGTCACTGCCCAGCCACACAGGCATTGGCCCTTGATAAATAACCTCGCTATTAAAGTCAGCAATGTCACCACTAACATCACATTGCAACAAATAACCGAGTGCGGAGAAAGCCAGTTGCGGAACATCTTTCTTTTTCGAATCCGCAGTACTGACCCAAATAAAACAGGCATGACGCGCACGGGTTAACGCAACGTACAGCAAACGTAAATTCTCGGCGGTGTTATCGCGAATTTGTGCATCTTTGGCTTTTTGATCGGGCGCAAGATTAATCACTAAGCCTTGTTTATCGTCAACGTAATGCGCTTCGCTTTGCGAGAAGGGTATAAAACTGTCTTCCCAAAGATAGGGCAAAAACACTAAGGGATATTCCAAACCTTTAGATTTATGAATGGTGACAATATTCACTAGGTTTGCATCACTTTCTAACCGCAATTGCGCTTCTTCACCGCTGCGCTCTGTGGCAAATACCTGATCACCAAACCAGCGAATTAATGCCTGATGGCCGCGCAAACGGCGACTGCCCTGCTGTAGCAATTCACCTAAGTGCAATAAATTGGTTAAGCAGCGCTCACCATCGTCTTGGCTGCGGAAGCGCACCGCACGCTGATCATCTTCCAGCCACTGCATCATGGCTGCCATCACACCGCGCTTTTGCCATAACTCGTGATATTTAAACATCACGCTTAATTGCTGTTCCCAAGCACGTTCATCATTTAATAAATGATCGAGTCTATCTGCACTCAAACCATAGGTTTGAGTACTTAGTGCCGAACGCACGGCGCGCTCATCGCTTGGCTGCGCAATGGCTTGTAACCAAGAGAAAACATCACGAGCCTCCTGCGAATCGTAAACGCTATCGCGGGTTAAAAAGACACTACCAATCCCTAAGCGACTTAATTCATGGCGAATACGCCCCGCTTGCTTGCGCGAATACACCAGCACAGCAATATCACTGGCTTGCACTGGCTTGTTATCGGGCGACTCACCGAACGAACCGCCGCCCTGCAATAAAGCCTGAATTTGGCTGGCGCATTCAGCGGCGACACGAGCACGCTCAGCCGCCCGTGATTCGCCCGCACCGCCTTGCCATAAATGCAATAAGGGCAGAGCTTGTGCTGTACTTAATGTGCTTGCCGCATTTTTTGGACTTAGTTGTAAACCGCCGTCATCACGCCGACCGCTGGCATCTACAGGCATAAACTTAATATCGTCGTCGAAAATAAACGGCTTAGCATGCGCTTGCCATAATTGGTTAACCGCTGCAACTAAACCACTGTGACTGCGATAGTTGGTATCTAAGGTAAAACGGCGCTCATCCGGTAAGCTGCGGCGCGCTTGAATATAGGTAAAAATATCCGCGCCACGAAAACCGTAAATCGCCTGCTTAGGGTCGCCAATCATATACAAGCCATAACCCGGCTTGGCGTCAGCGGATTGATACGGATAAATACGACTAAAAATACGATATTGCAGTGGATCGGTATCTTGAAACTCGTCGATCATTGCCACCGGATACTGAGCGCGAATATGCGCGGCCAATAACTCACCTTGGGGGCCGGCAAGGGCTTGATCTAATAAGCGTAATAAGTCGTCGGGCGTTAATGCCCCTGAGCGTTCTAATAATTCTAAATAACGGGCTTTTACCGCAAAATACCAGCTTTGCTGCAACGCTAGGCTTAATTGATTCGCCACCGGTAAAAAGGCATCCACTGCAGCAAATAACGCATGGGTTGGCGCTTCGCCTTTTTTGGTTTTTTCCAATAGTTCTTCTTGGCCAAAGCGATACAGATTCGCCGTCGCAGGCAAACTAAAACCTGAGGTTAAATAATCGTTGGCTTGCTCTAACCAATTCGGCAAATTCTTTTTACTGTACGAACGCTTATCCACGCCCGATTGCGCAATAACATCAGCAACGTTGGTTGCACCAAGGCTATGCCATAACTCGGCAACGCGCTGATATAGGGCTTCGGCCTTGGCCCACTCTTGCTCCAACACAAATGACGTATCGGCTTTAACAATATTCGGTGAGAAAACAAAATCAGGGCGCGACAACCAATTGCGAATCAAGCTGAATAATTTATCAGGGCCGCTAAACTGCGAGCAGACAAAGCGACTTTGATTTAACCCTAAGGGATAACTGCTACTGCGCCAGACATCTTCGCAGGCTTGTTTTAAATAATCGCCAGCGTCCAGCACTAACTCGGCATCGAACACCACAGCGCTATCGAAGGCGAACTGCTTCAGCATGCGCTGACAAAAGCCGTGAATGGTATAGATCGCAGCTTCGTCCATTTGCGATAAATTCAGCTGTAACCACTTAGTTAATTCGCGCGAGGTTAGCGTCGCAGAATCGGCGTGCGCAACTTCCGCTAACCAACGATCTAATTCGTAAGTCGCTTCTTCACCGACGTTTAACGGTGCTTGCTGGCGCGACAAGACGTGCTCGAAGGTTTCGCGAATGCCCTCACGAATACGTCCGCGTAACTCTTCGGTTGCGGCACGAGTAAAGGTCACCACCAATATTTGATCTGTGCCTAAGCGTGGCAAATCCGAACGATGCGCCAACAGTAGACGTTTATACAATTGGGTAATGGTGTAGGTTTTACCCGTGCCCGCACTGGCCTCGATTAACGATTGGCCTTGTAGTGGGAATTGATCAATATTGAGGCGCTTCATAAGTCGCCTCCATTTTTATCAAAACCGGAATCACTATCCGCACTGGTATCGTGGGCTTGAATCGGACTCATCAACCACTGCCACTTATCCAGCCAGCTTGCGCGTAATTCGTCATCGAGTAATTGTCGAGGCAAGTCCGGCAGGCAACGCTGACTTTCGATTTGAGCAAACTCGCCGATATCACGGTTCAATTGCTCGACAATAATTTTATCGTGTTTTTCTTCATCATTTTTTAGCAGCGTCCAGAGTATGTCGGGCAGTTGATCGCTCGGCTCACACCAGTGCTGCCAATATAGAGCTAAACATTGCTGCACATAGGCCACGGCGTCGGCATGGGAAGGCGCGCGCACGTGGTGTTCCAACAGTTTTTTGCTGTAGCCAAAAATATCGGCACCGGTAATTGTACTTCCGGCATCAGAACCGTCATCACAGGCGACAATAAACACTAGATCTAACCACAGAGATAATAAGTGGCTACCGCGAATATCGCCCACGCGGTAATGCAATAAACGCCCAGCGAATACTTGCTGTAATTCACCCTCAATTGTTGTGGTGCTTAAACCCACATTAGGAATGAGTGCCTCACACTCGATACTCAACGAACGCGACTCTGCCGGTGCCGCTAAATGACTTTGCAAAGCTTCAATTAATTCCGCGACATCATCGACCAAACCTTCACCGTGCACTTGGCCAATATTATTAACCGGTAAATGACCCAAGGCTTGTTGTTGCTCGGTAAATTCGAACACATTGGCATCGTGGCCAGCAAGCGCTTGATCCACTAGTTGATTGCGTAATTTATAACGCTCTAAACCATCGAGATTAAACGGTTCTTCGTTGGTGTGTTCTTGCCAATATAAATTTAAATCGGCTTTTAAGCGGCGACGTAAAAAGAATGCAGATGGCTTAAGCAACGCCTCTTTAATATCTTTCCACGCCACCGTGCGCGTATCGAGATCAACAGGAATATTCAACGGCGCTGTTAAAAATGCCTGCGCTGCGCGATTGGCATCCACTGTTTGTGCGCCCACATTCGCCACCGCCGCCCACAAAGGATGATGGCTCATCACACTGCGAGGATGCGTAGGCTGATATACCGCTGAGCTGAACGGCTGCAAGGGTAGCTCTTCGATGAGCCAATTGTGCATCTGCTCGCGGCTTTTGCGCGCCGGTAAATCTGTGCAATCGGCAAGGCAAAAACCATCGCAAATATAATCGATTAATTCGCTCACCAATACCGACGGTTGCAATTCGCTATTTTCGCGGCTGTCGCGACCACGATAACTGATATAGAGTTTTTCTTGCGCCGAGCACAGCGCTTCTAAAAATAAATAGCGGTCGTCGTCGCGACGGGAGCGATCACCACGACGTGATTTTCCCGACACCATTAAATCAAACCCAATTGGCGTGACTTGGCGCGGATAATCTTGGTCGTTCATGCCCAACATGCAGACAATTTTGAATGGAATAGAGCGCATCGGCATCAGGGTACAAAAGTTAACTGGCCCGGTTAAAAATCGTTGCCAACCACCCTGTTGCCCTAATTGCTCGTTAAACCAGGTTTTAATCACCGCCGCTGGCAAGTCGCCATCGTAAGCGGCATCTGCTAATTCCTGACGCCAGCGCTCTATGGCATCGCGCACACGCTGCAATGTCATGGTGTCGTCTAAATCCGGCAGATATAAATCATTTAATAAACGCGGCAAGGCGCTTAGCCATTCATCCACGTTATGCGACTGGCTAAAAAAGTGCTGCCAGTTTTCCAAAGCATCAACAAAGCTCAGCAATTTACCCAGCAATTCGGCGGCATTACCTTCCACCGCACTGACCGGCCAATCACCCTGCCAGTGAGTTGCTTCGCCGCTCGTGCTGTTAATATCCGGCAACATTAAACCCAGCAATAATTGGCGCAAACCTTTGCGCCAACTGTTTTGTTCAAAATTCGGTAAGCCCAATTGCTGACGATGATTGCCATCCAAGCCCCAACGAATTTGCGCGCGTTCGAACCAATCGCGCAGTGTATCTAACTCGCTTTCGTCAATATCAAAACGACGACGAATGGCGGCAACATCCAGCCAGTCTTGCACGTCGGTAAGCAATAAACGGCTATCGGCCAAGCCCATTAAACTGATTACGCTATCGAGTAAGGGGTTTTCGCTCACCATGGATTGGTCGGCAATGGCCCACGGAATACGCTGGCCTTCCGGTGCGCTGGCGAATACCGCATCAATGTAGGGCGCGTATAAATCAATATCCGGTACCATCACCACAATATCGCGCGGATGCAGAGTGGCATCAGCACTTAACCAAGCCAACAATTGATCGTGTAAACGCTGCACTTCGCGCAAGGCACTGTGCCCAGCAACAAATTGCACACTGGTATCGTTAGCCGCCACCACTTGCTTAAACTGACTGTGCGTTAACGCCTCTTCGCCATAGGCCAAGGCTTGGCGATCAAATAATTCTAAAATATCCGCCTGTACTTGCTTGAGCATTGTTAGCCCGGTAGCGGCGGGATCAACCCAAGCTTCCACATCGGTAACGCGGCCATCCTCCGCGCCATCGTGAACTAAGGTTAAAAAATCTCGACCCAAACGGCCCCACGAGGCTAATAGCGGATTGCCCCGCTCTAAATACTCAGCAGCCTTGGGTTGTTGGCGCAAAATTCGGGCTTGGCGGCGATCATCAACAATATCGCCCCAGAAATTACGGCAAGGATTAAGCAGAAAGAAATGCACATCGATATGATCCGAAATTGCATTTAATACCTGCCAATACGACCCCGGTAAGGCGGCAAGACCAAACACAAACAAACGCTTCGGCATAGACGCCAAGCGCTCGGGATGCTGCCCCACCAAATCGCTGAGCTGCTCTAACAAGCGGGCACGGTGATCTAGGCTATTGCCCAAGACTTTCGAATCGGCAACCAAAGCGCGCCATAAATGCGGCTGCCACGGCTGCGAACTGACATCGGTATCATCAACCTTATCGTCGCCGCGCTCCCACGCCAACAGCCAATCAGGTCGATAAACCAAATATTGATCGAATACGTCGGCAATTTTATGCGCTAACTGATAGCACTTAATGCCTTGTTCATCGTGCTCTAGATAATGCTTAACCGGCGCAAACAAGTCGCCATGCTCAGGATCGCTTACCAATACTGGCAGCAAACGCATCAACTTCCAGGCCATTGCCTGCTTATCAAAATGCGAACGTTCGGGCAGCTCGGGCTTTAACTGGTTAAACACTGTCCAGACGTAAGACGACGGCAGCGGGAAATCGACCTGCGCCGCAATGCCCAAACCATCGGCCAACTGCAACTTCAACCAATGCGCCATACCCTGACTCTGCACCAGAATCGCCTCGCGCGCCAAAGGACTAGGCGGCTGCTCGCGCATCAGCGCAAGCATAATGCCCTTTAGAACATCGAGATCATTGGAATGATAAAGCCGAAACATACAATCCTTGAGGTATCTGGCATGAGCCATAAGCAACGTAAACAGGGCTTTAGATTACCAGAATTTGACGGGGATGATGACCAATCAATACACTTGGCAAACAACTCCAAGTGATCACTCAAAATCAACTGGGGCCAATCTGAAAGTTGATCTTAATTGCCGCGCCTGCAGCGAATACCTACTATGAACATATCGGGTTTAGTTATAATCCGCGCTGTTGGGTATTAGAACGCGACGCTTGTATTAAAAACTAAAAAATTAAAATGGTACTTAATCAATGGATTCACTAATAGATTCCCAAGAAATCCTTAAACTCTTCAAGAACACGATTGGATATGTTTTTTGCATCATTCTTATCTTTGAAGGCACTAAACGTATATTCCTAAAACCAAGACGTAGATATTCATTTCTTCTTTTATCTCTTGGGATTTCATACGTAATGATCTCCAGCACAGCTTATTTTCACTATGCGAATAAGTTTGAAAAGGTATCGAGACCATCAGATAAATTTAGTCTGAATCCTAACATCCCCGAGGACTGGAGAGCCGAATTACCCCCAGACGAGCGAGAAAATGACTCGAAAATAATGGCGAGATTTTACTATAAAGAAACAGGCTCTTTGACAAATTACGTCGATCAAACCGGAACTTGGAGGCCGTATTGCCCCACCGATGATGATGTAAAAATGAGAGATATAAATATAGAGTATAAATTTAAGTTAAAAAATCTAGAAAATAGTTACCGTAAAGCTGCTTGGAACTTGATAATAACGGCGATTTTCTCTGCTTTATTTGGATTTTTAGCCTCCAGAAAGATGATCTAACGCTAATGATCAAAAAGCGGGAGATCTATTTCACTCCCGCTCATATGCTCGCCTTCTCTGCCAGCAACTTTGCCCTAATACCCATAAGCAATTTACCAAATTCATTGTCACCGCGCAGATCACGGCCACCGCCCCAGAAGTAGTCGTACTGGCTGACTTCTTTGATAGTGATATCGCCAGAATCCAACAACATTTGCGCCACATCCGGATGGGTACGGCATTTGATGTACGTGCCGCGCGTCATGTAGGTGACGCTATTCTTTTTCCAGTTTTTGCGTTTTTGATGTTTTCTACTTTTGCCTAGTTTAGATGCTTCGGCTGGATGAGACGCCTGACGGATTTGTTCGCGATGCTCGGCATCGTCGAACTTCATGGCTTGGTAGTAGTGCTCTACCGAGGGCCATTCAAAACCATCCAGCTCAAATGCATGTTTAGAATATGAGGCTAACGGATGGGTGGCATCATCGCGTGTTAGGGTCAGTAGATTTTCATCTTGTCGATCAAAAAACATAGCGCTCGTCCGAATAAATCAATGGCAGTTCAATATTATATAGACTTCTGCTTAGAAGTATTTAGCCAATTACCAGTGCGGCTCCAACTTATCTGCCTTACCAATCTGTCACTCGGGTAATGTGTGCGTTGGTGCAAATTAAAGTAAAGGTAATCGCTGATTTCTAACTCTACGCTAGTCTAACACGCAAGCCCCCCCCCTCTATTCCACTGCTTATATTGGATTTTTCTTATGATGAATCAAGCTCTGTCGCGTGTTCCTCATATTATTTTCTTGTATTTTGAAATCCTACACGAACGCGAATCTGGGCGTTTAATTTAGGGAAATAGCCTAATCACAGTGAACATGCCTACCAAAAAAATAATGCTCTGCGCTCCGCTTCAACTTTTAACGCTTCAGTTTGCTTCTCAAATCCCTCAAGTGCGAAATTGTAAGAGAAATCAGAAAATGCTCCGCAGAAGGTTTCTTCGGTTTCATACATTGTCGTATTTGAGTCAATTTTGCTGACTATTTGCGCTCGAACGGGCCCGCCTAATTCCTCTGCCGATGAAATCGTTGATTGATAACGAATAATACCGCCTTTGCGAAATAGGTTCGGTTCTAATGAGACTACCGTTCTCTCTGGGCTCCTCAATATTCCAAATCCTAACGGGTTCGGTACTATAAGATCGAATTCTGCCCCGGCCTGAGTTATGTCTACACCATACGGCTCCACTCTTAATATAAATGGATTCCACTCGGGGTATGAAGCAACATCGGTGATTGTTTGAAAAACGGTTCGAGCAGGGGCTTCTATTTCTATACTCGCTCTAGCAGTTTTACAAAAATCGGCCGAGGCCATAGGTGAAACCATTATTGTTAAAAACAATATTGCCGGCGAAAATGATAAGCCTTTGGCTTTAATGGGTACATTTAACATTGAGCATGTCATGGCTTTCGTCTCTTATAATTATTTATGCGATAAACAATACTAAGGTTCGACATTTCGGTAAAGTATCTAAAAATACAAGATTCAGGATCAATCATGGAAGTTATCTACCAATTCAAGACCAAACAAATAGAGCAGCTTCATCATCTCTATCAAAGCGAATGGTGGTCGAAAGGCCGTAGTCTTGAAGAAACGCATCGCTGTATCCATGGTTCACAGATATGCATTGGTATACTTGATAAAGCAGAGACGCTGGTCGGTTTCGCTAGAGTTATTACAGATTTTACCTTTAAAGCATTTATCTTCGATGTCATCGTAGCGAAAGACCATAGAGCCAGCGGCGTTGGTAAAACCTTACTGGATTTAATTCGATCCCACCAAGATCTCAAGTATGTACGACATCTAGAGCTGTATTGTTTACCGGAGCTTGAGGCGTTTTACGAGAAGCTTGGTTTTTCGTCGAAGGTTGGAAGAGTTAAATTAATGAGGATAACTCGCTAGATCGTGAATCTCTTACAATGTCACATGTTACAGTAAATTTTTCCGTGAGTGGCTGTTGGAGGAGTTGAAACAATACCGTTAGCTGAGGCCGTTCCAACATGTACTAGCCTAATACAATTGGAATCTAGGCTGGCCATTTACAAAGCATTCTATCCAGCCTCATATTTGGCAACTTTGCGCTACCTCATTTCACGTAAGTAGCTGCTCCTTGGTTCAGTTATTGCTAAACATATTCCAGCAGATGGTCTATTGAGCAGTTCAGGCCACAACTATTTACGAATTCACACATAAGAAATACATCTTCAGGGGAAGTATATGAGCGGAAGTAAATCTCGTTTTACAGCAATTTCAGAAATCAGTAATGCAGTACCATTCGCTACCAAAATGACCGATTCTCTCAAGAAGATCTGGGCAACCGATGTGTTCAGTTTGGCGCAGATGGAAGAATCTTTATCTAAGTCTGCATTCAAAGCGATGAAAAAAACCGTTCAAACCGGTGCCGAATTACCCAATGACGTAGCCGATGATGTGGCAGCCGCAATGAAAGACTGGGCAATGGCTAAAGGGGCTAAGTTCTTCTCTCATATCTTCTACCCTATGACCAATGCGACGGCAGAAAAGCACGATGGATTTATTATTACCAATCCTGAAGGCGCTGCGATCACTGAATTCTCTGGTAGTCTGCTAATCAAGGGCGAGCCTGATGGCTCTTCCTTCCCGAACGGTAGCCTACGGATGACCAACGCTGCGCGTGGTTACACCGCTTGGGACCCAACCAGCCCTGCTTACATAATGCACACCCCAAATGGTGCTGTATTAATGATTCCAAGTGTATTTATGTCTTGGACGGGCGAAGCGCTCGATAAAAAAATCCCACTACTACGTTCTAACGCCGCTATGAACGCAGCAGCACAAAAAGTGCTTACTCTGATGGGTGAAGAAGAGATTGCGACCCTGAACTCTAGCTGTGGTGCTGAGCAAGAATATTTCTTGATCGATGAAAAATTTGCCAATGCGCGTCCTGATATTTTACTCGCAGGTCGCACTTTGTTCGGTGCATCACCGGCCAAGGGCCAGCAGTTTGATGACCATTACTTCGGTGCGATTCCTGAACGTGTTCAGGTATTCATGCAAGATTTCGAAGATAAGTTATATCGCTTAGGTATCCCTGCCAAAACGCACCACAACGAAGTTGCTCCTGGTCAGTTTGAAATTGCGCCCTACTTCGAATCAGCAAACATAGCATCTGATCATCAGCAGCTGTTAATGACTCTGATGAAAACAACGGCTAAGCAGCATGGTTTCTTCTGCCTGCTACATGAAAAGCCATTCGCGGGCGTAAATGGTTCAGGTAAGCATGTTAACTGGTCAGTTGGTAATTCCACCCAAGGCAACTTGCTTGATCCTGGTAGCACGCCAAACGACAATCTTAATTTCTTGCTGTTTTGTGGCGCAGTTATTCGCGGTGTGCACAAGTTTGGCCCGTTATTGCGTGCAGTTATCGCCTCCGCGTCGAACGATCATCGCTTAGGTGCTAACGAAGCCCCTCCAGCGATTTTATCTGTCTATCTTGGCGACCAATTAGAAAAAGTATTCGACGACATCAAAACGGGGGCTCTGCACGTACCTAAAAGCGGCGGCTTGATGGATCTTGGTTTATCGCAAATTCTTAAATTTGAACGTGATCCTGGCGACCGTAACCGTACTTCTCCATTTGCCTTTACCGGCAACCGTTTTGAATTCCGTGCTGTCGGTTCATCGCAATCCGTTTCCGGTCCTCTTGTCGCGATGAACACTATGCTGGCGGATTCTTTAGAGTGGATCGCGGAAAAGCTAGAAGCGCAATTAGAAAGTGGTAAAGATAAAGCAACTGCGGCTTTTGCGGTTATCAAAGAACTGATGGAACTGCACAGCAACGTTATCTTCGGTGGTGACGGTTATTCTTCTGAATGGCATAAAATGGCAGTGGAAGAGCGCGGCCTACGAAATACACCTACCACTGCCGATGCATTACCTGCATTGAAAGAAAAAGAAGTCGTCGATTTATTTGAAAGTACTGGCGTGCTTACACCAACTGAATTGGCTAGCCGTTTTGAGGTTTATGCTGAACAGTATGTTCTTTCGATTGAAGTAGAAGCTAAGCTGGTAATTGAAATGGCCACCACCATGATTTATCCAGCAGCGGTAAAATACTTGTCGAGCATGGCCTCTACTGGGTTTACTCTTGAATACTCACCCGCCAGCAAAGTGGCAGCCGCTGCTACTGCTATGATGGCATCGGTTGAAAAGCTTAGCGCAGCGCTGGAATCTGAACACTTCGATAGCACCGAAGCGCACATGAGTTTCTTGGCTGCCGACGTTCGAGCATTAATGGACGATATTCGCACATCGGCTGACCTACTAGAAACATTGGTCGCAGACGAGTTATGGCCACTACCGAAATACCGTGAAATGTTGTTCATTAAGTAATAATTATCGACTTAATTAATAGCATTAAATGTAATAGCACTGAGGTAAAACTCAGTGTTATTTTTTATTAATTTTAAGCGTTATTAACCAGCACTTTTCTATCAGCCAGCTCAATTCCTAAGCTACTAGCGACCTCTGGCGAGGTTAGCTTTCCGGCAAAAACATTGAGCCCCTTCATCAAATGCGCGTCATCCAACAAAGCCTGCTTTGGGCCTTTATTTGCTAAGGCCAACACGAATGGTAGCGTCGCGTTGTTTAATGCTAGCGTAGAGGTTCTGGCAACAGCGCCCGGCATATTTGCCACACAGTAATGAACGACACCTTCTTCTACATACGTTGGGTCACTGTGCGTCGTTGGCCGAGCGCTTTCAACACATCCGCCCTGATCGATTGCCACATCCACGATGACAGAGCCGCGCTTCATTATTTCTAAATGACTGCGCCGCACCAGTTTAGGGGCTGCTGCTCCTGGCACCAGCACAGCACCAATCACGAGATCCGCCTCAGGCAAGTAATCATCTAAGGCAGTAATCGTCGAAAGCACCGTATGCACTTGATTGCCATACTGCAGATCTATCTCACGCAGGCGCGACATAGAGGTATCCATAATGGTGACATTCGCGCCCATCCCAACAGCCATAATCAACGCATTAGTACCAACGACACCCGCGCCAATAATCAGCACGTTCGCAGCAGGAACGCCGGGAGCACCAGATAACAGAACGCCGCGACCACCCGCTTCCATTTCAAGGCAATGAGCACCAGCCTGCACAGCGATACGGCCAGCAATCTCAGACATAGGAGCCAATAGGGGAAGTCGTCCAGCGTTATCAGTAACCGTCTCATAAGCAATGCAGGTCGCACCACTCGCCATAAGCCCTCGTGTCAAATCAAGTGCAGGCGCTAGATGCAAATACGTAAATAACGTGTGATGAGGCTTAAGTAGAGCAACCTCTTGAGACTGAGGCTCTTTGACCTTAACAACCAGCTCTGCTTTAGCAAACACCTCGGTGGCATCGCAAGCAATAGAGGCACCAGAGTTGAGATAACTCTCGTCACAAAAGCCAATAGCTTGACCTGCGTTGGCTTCTACCCAAACTTCGTGACCTGCTTGTATCAATTCACGAACGCTCTGCGGTGTTAAGCCAACGCGATATTCATGGTTCTTGATCTCTTTCGGAACACCAATACGCATAATTCATCTCCATGAGCCGACTTAGTTTCAGCATAGCAACGAATTGGCGCACTACACCATCCTTATTCATCTAGCCCAACAACAGAAGTTAAGCATCAAGCGAGCAATTACTCCGTAATTTAAGAGCACTTGCACAATTATTGAACGTATTACCTCACGGTATAAATAGCGAACGCGCCAAAATACGACAGGCTCTAAAAAATGGACGATATAACCTAAATATTAAGTAAGAAACTCATGGCACGATAAATTCCATCGAATTAATATTATGCCCTCCCGAAAAAACCCCTTTTATAGAAATGCAAAGGACGCCATATGGATATCACTTCAGATCAAGTCGTGCAGTTAGGCAAAAATCTTTTATTCTTTAATAACGGTGGAAAAAATGCTGCTTGGATGACTAAAACATCCGCAGCCTTCCCTGAAAAAGGCGTAGAAGATTATTATCTATGCGGTATGACCTTAGTCGATACCGCCAGCGGACAAGGACTTGGTTTTAAAGCCGAGCAAACGAATTTCGATTCGAAGTATATTAATTTCCAAGATCAAAAAACGTCGATGGCATGTGCCGACAACGTAAAAGTCTTGGCCAGCGGCGGTTTTAGCGGCTGTATTTTTCAGCTATGGCGCGACGAAAAAGGCCTGGCTTGGGGAACGCATGTTTATAAAGGGGTTGACGTCAATGCGGATATTTCACTTGCCGCAAAAGCCAAAGGCTGGACCTTGCTGTACAGCATAGATACCGCTGGCAAAGGCAAAGATGGCTCTGAAATATTTGTCGTTGCCGTAATGGGAGCGAAAAATGCCGACATCATTTCTCAGCGAATAAAGAACGGTAAATGCGAGAAATTAGTCGACTGGTACACAGTTTACGACTGGAAAAAAGCCGCAATACCAGGGATTGTAGAAGCAAGTTAGTACTACCATCTTTCTGACCTAGCAATTCAAAGCTGAGTTGATCAGCTTTGAATTTCCCTCACTAATCAATCCTCCTCTCAGCACTTTCTCTTTTCCACGTCCTCGCGTTTTCTATTCGTCAGACACACCCATAAATAGTAACAGTTATCATTTGCATTACTGTTATCATCTAATATAATGGCCGCAAATCGATCACTGAGGAAAACTCATGAAGTTATTTGACGGCACTGACTGCAAGCAATTTAAGCGTCACTCACTAAGCCATGCGTTATTAGCTGTTGCAGCATCAACCATATTCACGTCAACATCGACTCATGCCGAAAACGAACAAGAAGTAATCAATCTCGATACGATTTCGGTTTCCGCAGAGCGACCAATTGACAACACTGAGCGCACAGAACAACTAAGTGATGCGATTTACACTGATTCAACAACGCGCTCGTCCGCTGGATTGTCTTTAACGGTTAAAGAGACACCACAAAGCATTAGTGTGTTCAGCCGCCAACGCATGCAAGACCAAAACCTGAGCACACTAAACGATGTCTTATCTCAAACCTCCGGAATTTCGGTTAAAGAATACGACAGTGCTCGTCAGTACTATTACTCACGTGGCTTTGAAATAAACACCATTCTTATTGATGGTGTACCTACCCTCTTTGACCCTGGTTGGGGTACCGGTGAGAACTCCGCAAACACCACAATTTATGAACAAGTAGAGATTATTAAAGGGGCTACAGGCTTAATGTCCGGTAGCGGAAATCCGTCTGCAGCGATCAACCTTGTGCGTAAGCGCGCGAGCAGTGAAGAGTTCACAGGGACAGCCGATTTGGGTTTAGGTAGCCGTAATGAAATAACGGCAACCCTCGACCTAGCCTCGGGCTTGAATGAAACAGGCAGTGTACGTGGTCGCGCTGTGATCCACCGCGAGCAACAAGATTCATTTCGTGATGTTGGCGACAGCACACAAAACATTATTTATGCCACCACAGAAGCCGATCTATCTGATGAAACGCAGCTGACATTAGGCGGTAGCATTCAAGAAAATATAAATAATGGGCCAACGTGGGGAGGTATTCCTGCTTGGTACGACGATGGTACTCGTACTAATTTCAGTCGCTCTAAAACCACATCGGCCGATTGGGCCTACTGGAATACCACACACAAAAATGTGTTTGCCGAAATTAAACACAGCCTGAATGAAAAATGGGATTTAAATGCCCGCTATAACTACGGTACTTCCGATGGTGAATCACGCCTGCTATATGTATTTGGTAATCCTAATCGCGCAACTGGCGACGGCATTACGGCATACTCTGGTGGTAACTTCGGAACGGAATCCAATTACAACATGCTGGATCTTTTTGCGTCGGGCTCTTACGAAATGTTTGGTCGTGATCAAGAAGTCTCCATTGGCGTATCGCGCTCGGAGCGCCATTTCACAGCTTATTCTGCATTTGCAACCAGCGTTGCACCTATCGGCGATTTCAACGAATGGGATGGTACTGGTTATCCTGAACATATCTGGGGCGAACGATTTTTATACGAAGAACAAACCGACACTCAAACAGCGCTGTATGCATCAACACGTATCAACTGGACCGAACAATTTTCGACCATCATTGGTGGTCGTTTAACGGATTTAGAAATTGATCGTAAAGCCGCTGCTTATAATGATGCCCAAGTCATCGAGCATAATGGTATTTTCACACCTTATTTAGGCGTTTTGTACGCGTTTAACGACACGTACACCGCATACGCTAGCTATACCGAAATTTTCTCTCCACAAAACGAACGAAGCCAAAGTGGTGAAGTTCTCAATCCTATTTCAGGAAACAGTTATGAGCTAGGTTTAAAAGCGGGTTTTGCCGAAGATCAATTATTAGCGACCGTCGCTGTATTTAAAACATTACAAGATGATTTAGCAGCAGTCGATGGTACCAACACCGTCAGTGGTTCAGTCGATCAAGCCTACAAGGAAGCCGAAGGCGCAACCTCGAAAGGTTACGAAATCGAATTAGTGGGCGCATTAACTGAGACGTGGGAAGTTCAGCTCGGCTGGACTAAATACGAAGTTGAAGATGCTCAAGGCGAAAAAATAAATACCGAGCAACCTCGCAGTATTTTCAAATCATACACTCGCTATCAACTTCCCGGCGCACTTAATAAGATAACAGTCGGCGGCGGTATTAATTGGGAAAGTGAAAGCTATTCAACCGCAACTAATCCTGTCTCTGGCACCCCTGAAAAAGTACAACAGGAAGCGTTTGCCTTGGTATCTCTCATGGCCAAATACCAAATAACCCCAGAATTTAGCACACAACTGAACGTCGATAATTTAACCGACGAATCCTATTACACCAACATAGGGACGTTCGGACAGATCGCTTATGGCTCTCCGCGCACTCTTTCTCTCTCTGCTAAATACAACTTCTGAGTAACGTTATGGCTTTATTCTGGCAAGTCACCAGAAGTTATATCAGCCCAGTAGTAGCCGCTTTTCTTGGCGGCTACCTATTCACATGGGGCTTAGTTTCCCTTTTGATTAGTGGCATGGTGTATCTAGGTGGTGATTTTCACAACGCAGAAACCGTCGGATTTTTGCTAGCGTTTCCGATATTCCTATTCATGTTTTTCTGGATTTTTATCGGTCAACGACGCTGGTTACCTTACGGTACTGCCTTTATCGGCGGTGTAAGTATGACAGCCGCTGCCTACGGGCTGCAGACACAGTTAATTCAATAGAAGGCATCACCGTGAAATTTGCAAACACTCGCCAAGCGATGGCATGGCTACATACTTGGCTAGGATTGATTTTTGGCTTTGTACTGATGATTTGTTTCTTCTTCGGTGCACTCTCTGTTTTCGACCGAGAAATCGATCGTTGGGCTATTCCAGATACGCGTTTTGATCCACAGCCGATGCCGTCATTCGATACCATGCTTCTCGATGTATTCGAACGCACCGAACCCGATGTCGCTGAATATAATCGTTTGATGCCTATCTACCATGATCCAGATGCTGGAGATATGACACCGCGCACGGAATTACCGGCCGACGAATACTGGGCATATACCACCCACCGTGATCCAGTATTGCTTATGGGCATTGGCTTTCGCGTACCAAAACCATTGAATACCGACGAGCATAATCATATTCATGGCAGAGTAACAATTGATCCGCGCAGCGGCGAAGAATTACCGAGTAATTCTCTGAAAATCGGCAGCGACTGGTTTTACCCACTGCATTACAGTCTTAATTTAAACTGGAATTTCATCGGCTTCTATATTGTCGGTATTGCGGCCTTTTTTATGCTGGTAGCGCTGGTGAGTGGCGTTTGGATTCACCGTAAAATATTTCGTGAATTTTTCACCTTCCGAAGAGAAAAGAAAACACAGCGGGCAACCTTAGATCTGCATAATATGAGTGGTGTCGTTGCCTTACCATTTCATTTCTTTTTTGCGCTAACGGGTCTTATCATTTTCGCCGCCTTCTATTACCTCCCTGTTACCAATACCATGCTCAAACCGCTTCATAATATGCATGAAACTATTGAAGCAGATACGACCGGATTACCTCATGAGCGTTCAGGAATTGCGGCTTCGATGGCCTCAGTTGATGATATGGTAAGCGAAGCAAAACGACGTTGGGCTGCACGCGATATGGCGGGTGAAGTTGGCTTTTTAATGGTTCACCATGTCGGTGATGCCAACAGCTACGTCAGTATTTATCGCGCTGGCAGTGATCGTGTATCGCTTGTTGGTGAAGGCATACATTTTAAAGCCAGCAACGGCGAAGTATTGCGTGAAGATCCCCCGCACTCTACTGCGGAGAGCATTGCGGAATTTTTAACCGGTTTACACCTTCAGCATTTCGAACATTGGTTTTTACGTTGGCTCTACGTTTTGGGCGGCCTACTCGGGTGTGTATGCATTGCCACCGGCTTTATATTCTTCACCGAGAAACGTAAACAACAGCACGCGAAAAATAACAGCCAAGGCAGTCGTATCGTTGATGCATTTGCCATTACGACCGTCACGGGCATTGTCATTGCAGCAGTGACTATGCTGCTAGCCAATCGACTACTGCCTGCGGATATGCTCAATAAAGGTGACTGGGAAAAGTGGGTTTTCTGCATTGCATTAGCGTTCAGTTTTTTACATGCCACCCTACGCAGTGAACCCGTTGCCCGAGGTGAAAAAAATCCGGCGTGGCGTGAGCAATGTTTGCTTATTGCTGGTTTATCCATCACAGCGGTGACAGCCAACTGGCTTACAACAGGAGATCATTTAATTAAAACAATCTTCACTAATCCGTATTGGGCAGTGGCAGGCGTCGATTTAAGTTTATTAGCGGTTGCCGCTACAAGCTGGAAAGCAGCGTCACACCTGCAACCTGAAACCAACAAAAAGGAAGACTCTTCTTCTAAGGCTGCATATGAATAACAATACCTTGTGGCTGATTCTTGCCATCATTTTAATGTTTATAGCAATGAGTTGGCTGGCCCTATCGCTACCAAGTCACTGGAAACAAGTTAGATCGGGAAAACCAGCGTCCACGCGCTTGCGTATGATAGGTTGGAGTGCAATTTTTTTATCAGCGCTGTGTTGTTTTAAAGCGGACCATGCTTCGATGGCTGTATTGGTGTGGCTTATGATAGGTGCAGCCGCAGCGGCTAGCATAGGCATGATATTAAGTACGTGCCCTCATCGACTCAAATGGCTATCCCTCGGCAGTTTTGCCGAGGGATCCAAGCGCTAACCATTAACGTCGGTACTAATTATCCATCGTTTCTTTGATTTCTTCTTTCGCATCAGAGGCTTCGTCTTCAATGTCCTCTTTCAGTTGCTCAGCCTTACTTTTTTCGGTTCCTGTTGCTTTTGCAATCGACTCTTTCGCGTCTTCTGCGGCTTCCTCAGCAGAATCTTTTGCATCGTCACTACATGCCGCTAATACAAGACCCATTGCTGCCGTAGCCAATAACATTGAAATACGCTTCATTTTAATCTCCATTTTCAGTATTAAACTTAATACTTCGTCAGGGTATACAAAAGAAAGTTCAATGTATGCTGTTATTCTCTAAAATGAGATTATTTTGATGAATATCTAAATGCAGATAAAAATATTGGTTTTTAAACTATAAAAAAGCCCACATTAAATAATTCTCATCAGAAAATTACTCATTGCAGGCTGCTTTATGGCGGGTTTCTTTCTGCCTAACGCTTAATTCGACCCTTTGGCTTAAAACCAGGGCGAGGCACATGACGGCCTCGATTACTTACATCTTCCGCAGGAATTAACGCATTAGGGCCAGAGCCGATTAAATCGGTACGTCCCATGGCTTTTAATTCTTCTCGTAGCATTGGCCAGTTTTTAGCATCGTGATAACGCAAGAAGGCTTTTTGCAGGCGGCGTTGAGCAATATCCCGCGGAATGTGCATCTTCTGCGATTTATAACTCATGCGCTGTAACGGGTTGCGTTCCGAGTGATACATAGCCGTTGCCAGAGACATTGGCGATGGATAGAAGGTTTGTACTTGGTCTACGCGCATTTTTTGCTTTTTTAACCACAAGGCTAAATTCATCATATCGCTATTCTCCGTTCCCGGATGAGCAGCAATAAAATACGGCACTAGGTATTGTTCTTTACCGGCTTCCTTCGAGAATTTATCAAACATGCGCTTAAATTCATCGTAGGTGCCCATACCCGGTTTCATCATTTTGGTCAGTACGTTTTGCTCGGTGTGCTCGGGAGCAATTTTTAACAAGCCGCCAACATGATGGGTTACCAATTCACGCACGTACTCAGGGTCTTTTACCGCAAGGTCGTAACGCAGACCGGAGGCGATGGCGATACGTTTTACACCAGGAATTTTGCGTGCAGCGCGATACAGTTCCGTCGTCGGCTTATGGCTAGTTTCCAAATTCTTACAAATGGTTGGGTACACGCACGACAAGCGGCGACAATTCTTAAGAATCGTTTCGCTCTTACAGGTCAGGTGATACATGTTGGCCGTAGGGCCACCCAAATCGGAAATCGTACCGGTAAAGCCCGGCACTTTGTCTCGAATTTCTTCAATTTCAGTCAGTACCGATTCTTGCGAACGGCTCTGAATAATACGGCCTTCGTGCTCGGTAATAGAACAGAAGGTACAACCACCAAAACAGCCACGCATAATGTTTACCGAGAAACGAATCATATCGTAGGCAGGAATTTTGGCATCGCCATAACTCGGATGTGGAATACGCGCATAAGGGAAACCAAATACCGAATCCATCTCATCAGTTTCCAGCGGAATCGGTGGCGGATTCACCCAAATCTCACGCGTGCCGTGTTTTTGAATCAGCGGGCGTGCATTATAAGGGTTAGCCTCTTGGTGCAATACGCGAGATGCGTGAGCATACAAAGCGCTGTCATTACGTACTTTTTCGAACGACGGTAAACGCACATAGCTGGTGTCTTTATCGTGTTCAACTTTGCGCTGCAACGGCATAGGCACAATCTTGATCGGCATGACATCCGAATCCGCGCCCTCTTCCGTCTTGTTGTCTGTGCTGCACGACATTTTTTCAGTGTCTTTCATCTCATACGGATTCGGGATCATGTCGATATGTCCCGGCCAATCAATACGAGTCGAGTCGATTTCAGTCCAACCGGCTGGCGGCGCTTCACGCACAATGGTCGTACCACGTAAATCGGTGAGTTCAGAAACACTGCGGCCTTGAGCCAAGGCATGAGTCAAATCAACAATGGCTCGCTCAGCATTACCGTAAAGCAGAATATCGGCACCCGAATCAATCAATACCGAACGACGTACTTGATCGCTCCAGTAATCGTACTGGGCTATGCGACGCAAAGATGCTTCGATACCACCAATAACAATCGGTACATCTTTATATACTTCGCGGCACTTTTGCGAATACACAATGACAGCGCGATCAGGACGCTTACCTGGAACACCACCCGGTGTGTAGGCATCATCACTGCGCACTTTCAAATCAGCGGTATAGCGGTTGATCATGGAATCCATGTTGCCGCCGGTCACACCGAAGTAGAAATTCGGCTTACCGAGCTTCATAAAGTCTTGCGGATTATTCCAATCTGGCTGGGCAATAATACCGACGCGAAAGCCTTGAGACTCGAGCATACGGCCCATCACTGCCATACCGAAGCTTGGGTGATCGACATAAGCATCACCCGTCACCAAAATCACATCACAGCTATCCCAGCCGAGCACATCCATTTCCTCCCGTGACATCGGTAAAAACGGCGCCGTACCGAAGCATTCTGCCCAGTAGGGATAGTTAGAAAAGAGGTGTTGTTCTTGCTGAGACATGGAAATCGCTAAGGTTGACTACTTTGGTCGGACATTGTCCCAAAATAGCGGCCCAGACTAAAGCAGAATCGTGTAAAACTCGTGCTTAGCCTCGATATTCGCTCGCAAAGACAGAATATTAACTAAACACAATAGGTCTAGCGGTTCGTCGCGTTTGACCGCTTAACCTTTCTATTGACCACGGTTAGGCCAGTAGAACGATAAACATCTCAGCAAAAACTGACTGTTATTGATATTATTAGCCCAACCAAAAGCGGAATTGATTCTGATCCATGTCCCTCGACGACCCCCAAATTAGCAGCGCTAGCTCCAGCCTTAAAATCATGCTTGTGGATGATCAACCGGCTCGTGCGGCGATTCTTGAACAGGCGCTAACCGACGCAGGTTGCACGGTTGTTGCGCGCCTCAGTAGTGCCCAAGGCTTGATGAAGCGTGTAGAAGAGCATCAACCAGACGCCATTATTATTGATATCGAAAGCCCCGACCGTGACATGTTGGAACACATGAGTGTACTAAACCAACATAATCCTAAGCCCGTCATCATGTTCTCTGACGAAGACGATTCCAGCACCATTGAAAAAGCCATTCGCGCAGGCGTAAGTGCTTATATTGTCGATGGCTTGAACCCCAAGCGGGTGAAATCCATTATGGATGTGGCGGTTGCGCGCTTTCGTGAGTTCCAAGCCCTACGTGGCGAGTTAGAAAAAACGAAGAATCAACTCGCCGACCGTAAGCTGTTGGACGAAGCCAAATCGTTATTGATGAAACACAAGAACCTCAACGAGGAAGAGGCTTACCACGCCATGCGCAAAATGGCGATGGATCGCGGGCAGCGCATGGTGGATGTTGCGAAGAACATCATCTCTGTAATGAACTTGTTTAATGATTGAGCAACAAGCAATGACCAAAAACAACGTAGCAACATCAGGACTTGAGCAACCGAATTTAAAAATCGGCTATATGCCCTTGTCCGATAGCCTTCCCCTGCTCGTCGCTGACGAAATGGGATTCTTTGCTCGCGAAGGATTGAGCGTTGAATTGCAGCAAGAAGTATCATGGGCCAATATTCGCGATAAAGTACTCGTCGGCCACTTAGATGCGGCACAAATGCTTGCACCTATGTTATTAGCCACCCACTTAGGCATTGGCGGTTTGCGCAAGCCGATGCAAACAGCGTTCGCCATGGGTTTGAATGGCAATGCGTTTACCATCTCTAATAACCTCGCCGCCGAATTAGCAGCGACAGACATACATGATATCAGTGGCAACGCAAAGCAGGCACTCGACGCGCTAAAAACCGTTATATCCCAGCGCAAAACTGAGAATAAACCAACACTGATTTTCGCGATTGTTTTCCCCTTCTCTATTCATAATTTTCTATTACGAGATTGGTTGGCCAGTGCAGGAATCAATCCCGATAGTGATGTGCAATTAGTTGTACTGCCCCCTTCACAAATGGTGGATCACTTAGCGTTACAACATATTGACGGCTTTTTTGCTGGCGCGCCGTGGAACACAGTCGCGATTCAACGGGGTGTTGGTGAGTGTTTAGTCTCTGGGCCTGATTTATGGAGCAACGCGCCAGACAAGGTGCTAGGCACCACTCAACAGTGGGCGAATGATAATCCCAATACGCTTAACTCTATGATTCGAGCACTGTACCAAGCCTGTGCATGGGCCGATGCGAATCGCGACGACGCGGCAAAACTACTCGCCAAGCACATTCATTTACCGGTGGATGCTGTACAACCTGCTCTATCGGGTAAGTTTGTCTACCGTAAGCGTCAACCAGCAACTCAAGTCGATGATATGCTCGTGTTTAATCGCTACCACGCCAATTATCCATGGCCAGAACACGGACAATGGTTTTTAAGCCAAATGCAGCGCTGGGGCTGGGCGGCCGATAATTTGGATAATGACGCCATCGTTAACGAATGCTACGCAACCGCTACCTACCGGGCTGCATTGGCCGATCAGGCTTTGCCACCAACTTCGCATCAATTACGTTTTGATATTCAACAAGCGTGGGAACTGGACGATACGGCAATGGGCGCAACCGGCTTTAAATATCGCTAACAAAGATGAATCACGAAAAAGTGTCGCTCCTACAAGTTTGAATCGGCTCATTTAGTTAAGCTCCGCTCTTACGACTCTTTATAAGTAAGAGCGGATCTTATCGCGATTTTTTATTTACCCCTCAAACCAAAACACTACCTCCCTAACCCAAATATAATGCACCACAAATAAACCCCACCCTTCGCGCTCGCCCTTATTTAGCGCAAATAATGACAACCAATGTCACTCGCGTGCGTGCACCATCCTAGCTCATATCAGATTACTATCTGTCATTATTGATTTTATATGGTGCAAACATTAATTAAAAAGCCGATTTCATTCCATTTATTAAGGGATTAAAAAGTTGGCACAAGCTTTGTATTAGGTATTTCAGGATCTCAACGGCGAAATCCAACTTTTAGACACAAATACAAGCAAAGGCGCTTATTACGTAATTATTACGTCATAAGCGCCTTTTTTTTGGTTTCAAAAAAGGGGAAGCACAATGCGGGGAACAAAAACACTACGTCGCACGTTCATTAAGAGCGCGCTCGTATTAGCAACAGGCATGGCGACGCTGATATCACCTTATGCGTTGGCGAAAGACTACCCAGAAAAAGAAGAACTAAAATTCGGCTTTATTAAATTAACCGATATGGCTCCTCTAGCGATTGCTTATGAAAAAGGCTTCTTCGAAGACGAAGGCTTGTATGTAACATTAGAAGCACAAGCAAACTGGAAAGTACTATTAGACCGAGTAATTGATGGTCAGCTTGACGGTGCTCACATGCTCGCGGGCCAGCCTTTGGGCGCCACTATTGGCTTCGGCACTAAAGCCGACATCATTACCGCTTTCAGTATGGATTTAAACGGTAACGCAATTACTGTTTCTAACGACATCTGGGAGCAAATGAAACCCCATGTTCCTATGCAAGCCGATGGCAAGCCAGTTCACCCAATTAAAGCCGATTCTCTTAAGCCAGTTGTTGATAAATACAAAGCGGAAGGTAAGCCTTTCAACATGGGTATGGTTTTCCCAGTATCAACGCACAACTACGAGCTACGTTATTGGTTAGCGGCTGGTGGTATTAACCCGGGCTATTATGCTCCTGAAAAAGGCGACACTTCTGGCAAAATTAAAGCCGATGCTTTGCTATCCGTAACGCCACCACCACAAATGCCTTCCACCATGGAAGCCGGTACGATTTATGGCTACTGTGTAGGCGAGCCGTGGAACCAACAAGCTGTATTTAAAGGTATTGGCGTACCCGTTATTACCGATTACGAAATCTGGAAAAATAACCCAGAAAAAGTATTCGGTGTTAGCAAACAATGGGCAGAAAAATACCCAATCACTCATAAAGCCGTTGTGAAAGCATTGATTCGTGCAGCAGCTTGGCTAGACGAGAACAACAACGCCAACCGTCCTGAAGCAGTAAAAATTCTGTCTAAACCGAACTATGTCGGCGCGGATTATGAAGTTATTGCGAACTCCATGACAGGTACCTTCGAATACGAAAAAGGCGACAAGCGTGACGTGCCTGATTTCAACGTATTCTTCCGTTATAACGCCACCTACCCTTACTACTCAGATGCCATTTGGTACTTAACTCAAATGCGTCGTTGGGGCCAAATCTCTGAACAAAAACCAGATAGCTGGTACATGGATATTGCGAAGCAAGTTTATCGTCCAGATATCTATGCAACAGCAGCAAAAGAACTGATTAAAGAAGGCAAATTAAAAGCCGCCGACTTCCCAGACTTTGCCACTGAATCTGGATTTAAACCTGCGCAAGTCGATTTCATCGACGGACTTACTTACGACGGTAAAACACCAAACGCTTATATCGACCAATTTAAGATTGGCTTGAAAGGCAACGAAAAACCGTAAGTTGTTAATTATAACGCTTTAGACATGAAGACCGGGCGAGCCATACGGCTCGCCCACCCAAGGAGTAGAATTATGAACATTGCGCTATCGAACATTGCCTGGTTAGAGCCGTTCGTGAAAGTCGCCAAAGGTGAGAACGTTGCTCAAAACGTGCAACTCATTACCAAAACAATCGGTATTCCACTGGTCGGTATTTTAGTATTTTTAATGCTATGGTCAGCCGCCGCTAACAGTATCGACACGTCACTCGGTAAGTTTCCTGGCCCAGCGCAAGTGTTAGAGCAATCGAAGAACTTATTGGCAGAACATTTTGCTGAACGTGAACGTGCGGAAGCATTTTATGAGCGCCAAGAAGAGCGCAACGCACAACGTGTAAAAGACGACCCAACTTATGTACCAAAAATCCGCGATTACACTGGTAAAAACACCTATATAGATCAAATTGGTACTAGCCTAGTCACCGTATTAAGCGGATTTTTACTAGCGTCTATTTTAGCCATACCACTGGGCATTGTTATCGGCTTAAGTGCAAACCTGCACGCCGCCTTCAACCCCGTTATTCAAATTTTCAAACCCGTATCACCGCTTGCTTGGTTACCACTGGTGACTATGGTTGTTAGCGCGTTATACGTTACTGACGATCCTGTTGTACCAAAATCATTTATTACCTCCGTTGTCACCGTGATGCTGTGCTGCCTGTGGCCAACCGTTATTAATACTGCATTTGGTGTAGCAACCATTCCTAAAGATTTAGTGAACGTGAGCCAAGTACTTCGTCTGAACTGGATAACTCATGTACGTAAAATTGCCATCCCAGCGTCTATTCCAATGGTATTTACCGGCCTGCGCTTATCGCTAAGCATTGCGTGGATGGTACTGACCGCGGCAGAAATGCTGGCGCAAAATCCTGGTTTAGGAAAGTTCGTTTGGGACGAATTCCAGAACGGCAGCTCCGACTCATTAGGCCGAATTATGGTCGCTATCATCACCATCGGTTTAATCGGCTTCTTCCTTGATCGCGTCATGCTGAGAATTCAGCGCAGCGTATCTTGGGACAAATCAGCCACTTTGCGTTAAGGAAATATCATGAATCCATTACTCGAATTAACTCAAGTTGGTATTGAATTTCCAACGCCCAAAGGACCATTTTGTGCACTACAAAATGTGAACTTAAAAATTGCAAAAGGTGAGTTCATATCACTGATTGGCCACTCAGGCTGCGGTAAGTCGACTGTGCTCAATATTGTTGCAGGTTTATATCAAGCAACGACAGGCGGTGTTGTATTAGAAGGTAAAGAAGTAAACGAGCCGGGCCCGGAACGTGCGGTCGTGTTCCAAAACCATTCACTCTTACCTTGGTTAACGGCTTACCAAAATGTGGAACTAGCGGTTCAGCAAGTATTTAAAGGTAAAAAATCTAAAGCTGAAATGAAGGCGTGGATTGAACACAACCTTAACTTAGTACACATGGGGCACGCCATGCACAAACGTCCAGATGAAATTTCTGGAGGTATGAAGCAGCGCGTTGGTATCGCCCGTGCTCTATCAATGGAACCCAGTGTTTTGCTATTGGACGAACCTTTCGGAGCGCTCGATGCTCTGACCCGCGCCCATTTGCAAGATTCACTAATGGAAATCCAAAAAGATTTAAACAGCACCGTCATCATGATCACCCATGACGTTGATGAAGCTGTATTGCTGTCTGATCGCATTGTCATGATGACCAACGGTCCTTCTGCAACAGTCGGCGAGATTTTAAATATCGAATTAGAGCGCCCACGTAATCGTATCCAACTGGCCGATGATCCAACCTATAACAAATATCGCCAGCAAGTATTGAGCTTCCTCTACGAAAAACAAAGAAAGGTCGACGATTCAATGCCCGTAGAGAAGGCAAAAGAACCCGAAAAAGAACAAGCAGCAGAAAAAGTTGCTTAAAAAATCCAAAACTAAAACTTAAAAACTCAGAACTACCAGGCTTCGATAAAGGAGAATGCCATGAAAGCGCAAAAAACATTACTTGCTATTGCATTGGGGTTAGCAGCTAGCCAAACGTTCGCTGATGCTATTAGCGATGGCAAATTCTACGCTGACGTAACGGCCCGTTTTGAATCTGCAGATCAAGATAACGGCGCCAGCAAAACAGCTAATGCCTTAATTGCAGATACTGCTTTTGGATATGAAAGCAAAGATTTTTCTGGCTTCAAATTTCTAGCTGAATATGAAGTTGTCAACGCTATGATTGATAACTACGCTCCAGAAACAGCCGGTTTTGATACGGTTGCTGACCCTGAAGTTCGTGAATGGAACCGCGCCCAAATCAGCTATGCCAACGATGGCTATACCGCTGTTTTAGGTCGTCAGCGTATTATTCTAGATAACGCCCGCTTTGTTGGTAACGTCGGCTGGCGCGCAAACGAACAAACATTTGATGCAGCAACCGTTGGCTACACCATCGGCGATGTGGCGGTAAAATATTCATACATTGATCAAGTAAACAGCATTCTTCCTAAATTCGATGCTGACGTTACCGATCACTTATTAAACATCAGTTACAGTGGTATCAAAGCCGGTAAGTTAACGGCTTATGCGTATTTGCTAAAAGACGATGACACCGACGCCAAGAACGATACATTTGGTGCAAGCTTTGGTGGTAAAACCGCAGTAAATGAGCTGTCTGTGATCTACAGCGCCGAAGTGGCAACTCAATCTACCGATGATTTCGATGCTCTCTACTACGCATTGGAAGGCGGCGTTGTTGTCGATGGCATCACCATTGCTCTTGGTAACGAAACATTAGGTAGCGATAGCGGCGACTACGGCTTCCAAACCCCATTGGCAACTAAGCATGCATTTAACGGCTGGGCAGATATGTTCCTAGCTACTCCGAAAGACGGCTTAAGCGACACTTACTTAAAAGTCGCAGGTATGGCTGCTGGCGTTAAATTGGTTGGTGTATACCACGACTTTAAAGCTGACGAAGGTAGCAACGACTACGGTAGCGAAATCGACTTGCTAGCCGTAAAAAAACTGAACGATAAATTTACCGTTGGTGCTAAATACGCAACCTACTCGGCTGAAGACACTTATGTTGACACCGATAAGTTCTGGCTGTGGGCACAAGCTAAATTCTAATAACATGCTGCTGTAAAACATTCGTTGTTTAGCGGTCGGTAACGGCCGCTTTTTTACTTAAAATTGATTATAAAAAGAGATTCCGCATGACTGATAATGTATTGGTGATAATTGGTAACGGCATGGCAAGCAACCGTCTACTGGAAGAGTTGGGGACCGATCACCCTTACAGTCAGATTCATGTATTAAGTGACGAGCCAATCGCTCATTACAACCGCATTATGTTATCGCCATTACTAGCGGATGAAACAACACTTGAAGCCATCACCCCACACGATGCAACTTGGTACGAAGAACACCGAATCGCAATACACTTAGATCATGCTGTATCAACTATTGATAAATCAGCAAAAAAAATCACCTGCATGAATGGCAACGAGTTTTTATACAATGCACTCGTATTTGCCACCGGAAGCCGTTCTGCAATACCGCCATTAGAAGGTACAGGCAATCGCTCGGTGATTGGCTTTCGTAGCATGACGGATGTCGATGCTATGACAGAGCGCTTAGCCGACCTTGAACATGCCACTGTTATCGGTGCAGGTTTATTAGGTGTTGAGGCAGCGGTTGGTTTACGTAGCCGCGGCGTACGCGTCACCCTATTGCACCGCAACCCTGTTTTAATGAACCGTCAGCTTGACGAAACAGCCTCGCAATTATTAGAGCACGAACTCATTGCTCGCGGTATCGACGTTATCACCGGCGCTACTCCTCAGCGCTTAATCTTAACTCCCGCCGGTGACCTCGCAGCGTTAGAGCTAACCCAAAATGGTGAATTGATAACAACGCCAACCCAGTTGGTGGTATTTGCGACGGGCATTATTCCTAATATCGAATTAGCAGCAAGCGCTGGCATACTCACCGGTCGCGGCATTTGCGTTAATAGTAAAATGGAAACATCGGAACCTAATGTGTATTCATTGGGCGAATGCTGTGAATTCGACGGTACAACCTATGGCCTAGTGGCTCCGATATGGGATCAAGCAAAGGTACTAGCACGCCGTTTAAAAACCGAAGACACGGATAAAAGTACATTAATCGACTATATTGAGCGCACTCATCTAACCAAGTTAAAAGTATCGGGATTGGATGTGCACAGTATTGGAGAATTCGATGCCACGGATAATTGCGAGATTTTAGATCTAAAAGACCTAGTTGATGGCATTTATAAAAAGTTAGTAATTCGCAACAATCGAATTATTGGCGTGCTCTGTGTTGGCGATGTAGCCGACAGCCATTGGTATTTCGAGTTAATGTCAGAAAATCGTGATATTAGCGCTATTCGCGGACAATTGATTTTAGGCCAAGCCTATTGCGCGGCGGCTTAGTAGAGATCTATTGATACAAGTAGCTAGGCTTGTTTAGAAATGAATGCCTAGCTGCAACCCGTAAGCATCTCGATTTTCTTTATTATGAATTTTAGAATCAAAATAGCGCCGTACATAGGGATATATACGTACACCACCAAAATCAATCGAAACGCCGAGTTCGGGAAAGAAAGCACCAATACTTTCTTTCTCACATTCTTCTTCTGAGTCAGTGTCGACATCCTCATCACACACCAACGATTCACCTAAAAACATTCCGACGCCACTTTGGATGTTTACATGCGAAAAATCAGTATGGAACAATAAAGATATTGAATATCCCGCAAAAACATCCTCAACGCCTTCGGAGTTCTTACCAAAGTACAACACTCCCGAAAGACGGCCTGAGGTATACGCAGAAATATCGCTCATGATTGCCAGTTCAGCGCCTGATCGAGTACCTCCAGGTTCCTGAAAATAACCAAACGAAACACTTCCGACGGGTTTGCCATCATTAAAGTCGCTATAATCACCATGCGGGTAGCTGATATCTGTGGTCAATCCTTGCGCTGCGGCCATCGGCGAAATGCCAAATGATAACCCAACCGAACATGCCATGAATAATCGACCAAGACTAAGCATGAATTTATTGTTTTTATTAGTCATAAAAAACACAGCGTTAACTCCAAACACGCTAGCCAGTTGCGAGAAAATATCCTTGTGCAATCACCACGATTAACAAGCCAAAGCTAATAACCTGCCAAACTCTGCCGCTATTCTGCTGTAATAGAGGACGTCGTTTAAAACTACGAATCAAGTCTGGATTCGGTTTCAACAAATCATTCCAAAACTCAGAATACGCCTGTTGACGCTGCTTCAGATCAGGATGACAACCCTTTTGGATTGCTAAATCTAACCAACGCGGTAAATCGGGACGATGCTCAGTTAACGCTTGATACGACCACTCGCTAATCGAACGAGCACCACGACGATGAACTTGATCCATTTTAAATGGCTGCGCCTGAGTGAGCATTTCGTACACCATAACGGCTAGCGAAAACAAATCACTTTGCATCACCGCTACACCATCCAAAACATATTCCGGTGCAATATAATTAACCGAGCCTACGGGGCAGTCTTCTTCAATTGCCGAACGTATTTCTGCTAAGCCACGAACCGCAACGGTGCCGAAGTCGATCAGTTTTACCTGACCAGCCGTTGTGATCATCACGTTCTCTGGCTTGAGATCACGATGCACCATCCCTGCTCGCTGGAAGACACGCAAGCCATGGATAATTTGCTCGACGATACCACGAACTTCGTTGACGCTGGCATTAGGATGGTCGTGAATCCACTGGCGAAGATTCGCACCTTCGATTAATTCACAAATATGATACAGAAACCGTCCTTCAGGCTCAGGCGGTAAAATACGCATGACATGTGGATGATCTATTCGACTCCCCACCCACTGCTCGCGGACAAAACCTTCGAGGTAGACCAAATCTTCTTCAAAATTTAGTGACGGCGCTTTGAGTATGTAGCGCTTGTTATTACGCAGGTCGAGAACTTTGTACAGATGACTACGAGTACCCGCATACACAATGTGCTCAACTCGATACTGATCAATCCGGTCACCCACTTTCAATACAGGAGGAATCGCTCTATCGGTTAATTCTCGCTGGGTTTCTTCCAAGTTCATTTCAGGAACACGATCAACCCGCAAGATAAAGCAGGTTAAATTATCATCACTGCCTTTTTCCAACGCTAATTCGACGGCTCGCTTTGCAACACTCTCAATATCATTTTGAGCATTCGAGCTCGACTGAGTTTGCAGAGGTGACAGCAACTCAATAAATTCCGAGTTAGTACAAAAGCCATGCACGCCATCCGTGGTACAAATTAAAATATCACCGTCATGAATATCAACCGTGTGATAATCAACCTCAAGATGCGTATCCATCCCTAAAGCGCGACTTAAATATTCACGGCCATTGCCATGACGATGCGTATGATCGCGAGTGAGTGGCTCTAACGTGGTACCTCGCAAACGCATAATGCGACTATCGCCAACATGAAAGATATGCAGCGTATTCGACTTTAAAACGACCCCACTAAAAGTCGTCACCAAACTATTATGACGTGCAGAAGCCTGTTGGCCATGATGATACAACCACGCATTCAGTGAGCTAAGTACCTTACCAGCGGCGGTTTTAACGTCCCAGCTATCGGGGGTACTGTAATAGTCATTTAAGAAATGCGTAACGCTGGTGATACTGGCTTGCTGGGCGTTTTCGCTACAGCTCACACCATCGGCGATACAGGCAGCAATACCTTTATAGCGGGTTATAGATAACGTCGGCTGATACGCAGCAAAGGCATCTTGATTTTCAGTTTTAATGCCAGCACTGGTGAAACCACCGTAGGTTACGGATAACTCTGAACTCATGGGAGACTCGCGTGGAGTATAGTTGGAGGTAGCTTACCAAGTTTGGGGCCACAGTGCAGTGTGTAGCCCCGAATTGAAAACCGCGGCCTAAGCCGCGGTGTTTATCAATCAGCCATGCCCGACACTGATCATTTCAACCGAACCGTCTTCACGAACTTCAGCAATGTGCCCTTTAGGTTCTTCCATCATTAGTAATGCAATAAAACCAACAACGGCAGTTCCCGCAATCACCAAGAAGAAAGTCGAGTAATCAACAAACGACAATACGGTTAAGTAAGTTACAGCACCGACGTTACCATAAGCACCTGTCATACCGGCAATTTGGCCAGTCAGACGACGTTTAATCAAAGGCACCACAGCGAATACTGCGCCCTCACCTGACTGTACGAAGAATGAACATGCCATCGCCGCAACAACCGCCAACCATAAAGGCCATTGGCTATCAACCATCGACATCAGCAAGTATCCGACCGCTAAACCAGCGGTTAAAATTAACAAGGTCGGCTTACGACCAAACTTATCAGACAGCCAACCGCCACCAGGACGAGACATCAGATTCATAAAGGCGTAAGCCGATGCAACCATACCGGCAACCACTGGGGTTAACTCAAAGGTTTCAGCAAAGAACAATGGCAACATAGATACCACGGCCAGTTCCGAACCAAAGGTGGCGAAATACAAAATGTTTAGTACAGCAACTTGCTTGAATTTGTACTGATGCATTTCTGGCACTGGGGTATGAAAGATATTTTTATTGACCTTCCAAACGTGAGATACCTCATAAATAAACAACAGTACTAAGCCCACATAACATAATAGCGATGTGGTTTCAGACAGCATAGCAACGCCGGACGGCGACAATTTCCACGTTAATAAGGCAAGTGCGGCATACATAGGCACTTTCATAATCAGCAAGAAGAAGAAATCGCCTTTGCTGGTCACTTCCATTGCACCCATATTTTTTGGTTTAAAGTAAGTCGATCCTTTAGGTGTATCCGATACATTCATATAGTACACAACACTGAATAACAGACTCATTAAACCCGTTAAACCAATGGCATAACGCCAACCTTCATCACCGCCAAACCAAATAGCAATCACAGGCAAAGTAAATGCCGCAGCCGCAGAACCAAAGTTACCCCAACCGCCATAAATACCTTCTGCTGTGCCTAATTCATTGGCAGGGAACCATTCACTCACCATACGAATACCGATCACAAAACCGGCACCAATAAAACCGAGCATAAAACGCGCAATGGCTGCCTGTACGAATGTGTCGGCCAAAGCAAACATAAAACACGGAATAGCACATACGGCGAGCAAGGCAGAGTAAACAATACGTGGGCCATAACGGTCAGTTAACATACCGATCACGACACGCGCTGGAATTGTTAATGCGACGTTCAAAATTAATAAGGTTTTAATTTCTGATTTTTCTAAGCCCAAACTTGCAGCAATGGCTTGCAACATAGGCGCAAAGTTAAACCACACCATAAAGGTAATAAAGAAAGCCATCCAACTCAAATGAAGGACCTTCATTTTGCCGGTGAAAGCAAAAAGATTAAATTTTTCAGCACTCATTTTCTAATTTCCATTATTTTCTTGATCTGGGTGTAACCGCTAGCACGAGAAAAAGTGGCTTATCCGGCCACTTTCACCACACCATTTTCAATCGTTACTGGATAGTTTGGAATTTTTACATCTGCATCTTCCAAACACTCACCCGTCGTCAAATCAAAGTGCTGTTTGTATAACGGTGATGCCACCACTGGGCGATCACCAATCGAGCCTAAGATACCGCGCGATAATACATTAGCATTACCGAATGGATCAAAATTACTAATGGCATAAACCTGCTCGCCTTCACCGTAACGAAATACGGCAACCTGCTTGCCATTCACCAGCGCACACACGCCGGTGTCAGGATTAATATCGGCCAACGAGCAAACGTTTGTCCAAGTAGTCATAGTATTCCCCTGCTGTTCTGTATGTGATGTAGTTGTAGACATAAATCGCTCCTTATTACTCGGCAGTGACATTGACTAATGCAATGCGCTCTTTCTCAGTTGCAGGGCGACGCTGTCCACGTTCACGCACAAATTGCAGATTATCGTCTTGCTCATCAGCGTTAATAAAATGGGCAAAACGTTTTAGTTTTTCAGGTGACTCAATAGTGGTTTTCCACTCACACTGGTAAGTATCAACAACTTTAGTCATTTCATTTTCTAATTCAGTTGCGATGGCCAATTTATCGTTAATTACAACGTCACGTAGGTAATCCAAACCACCTTCCATGTTTTCCATCCACACCGATGTACGCTGTAAACGATCAGCAGTACGCACATAGAACATCAACACACGGTCGATGTATTTAACTAAGGTGTCATCATCAAGTTCGGTTGCGAACAAGTCTGCATGACGAGGGCGCATACCGCCGTTGCCACACACATACAAGTTCCAACCTTTTTCGGTTGCGATTACACCAATGTCCTTCGACTGTGCTTCAGCACATTCACGAGTACAGCCAGACACCGCAAATTTAATTTTGTGCGGAGAGCGTAAACCTTTGTATCGATTCTCTAATGCCAACGCCATTGAAACGCTGTCAAGAACGCCATAACGACACCAAGTACTACCAACACACGATTTAACGGTACGCAGTGATTTACCGTAGGCATGGCCAGTTTCGAACCCTGCATCTACTAGTTTCTTCCAGATAGCGGGTAATTCGTGTAATTGTGCGCCGAATAAGTCGATACGCTGACCACCCGTAATTTTGGTGTACAGGTCATACTCTTTAGCGACTTGGCCTAACACAATGAGTTTTTCTGGAGTAATTTCACCGCCAGCAATACGCGGGACAATCGAATATGTACCGTCTTTTTGCATGTTGCCCAAGAAGATGTCGTTGGTATCTTGTAACGGCATTAACTCTTCTTTCAGCACATACTCATTTTGGTACGACGCCAAGATAGAACCCACTGTCGGCTTACAAATTTCACAACCGTGGCCAGAGCCATGTCCAGATACCACTTCTTTAAAGCTGGTGTAGCCTTTAATACGAATAATGTCGGCCAACTCAGCACGCGTGTAAGCAAAGTGCTCACACAAGTTATTGTTAACTTCAACCCCCATAGACGCTAACTCGGCGTCCATCACCTGCTTAACTAAGGCAGAACAACCGCCGCAACCCGTCGATGCTAACGTGGCCCCCTTGATGTCCCCCATAGTGCAACAGCCACCTTGAACCGCCGCATTAATATCGCCTTTGGTGACATCAAAACAAGAACAGATTTGAGCCGTATCAGGCAGTGCCGACACGCCTAGACCAACCGCAGGCTCGTCACCCATTGCTGGTAAAATTAATGCCGCAGGGCTACCCGGAATATCCATATCATTAAGCATTAGTTGCAATAACGTGCCGTAGGCTTCAGCTTCGCCCACCAATACCGCACCCAGTAATTTCTTACCGTCAGCCGAAACAACCAAGCGCTTATATACTTCGGCAACATCATCGCTAAACACATAGCTTTGTGCTCCCGCCGTATGACCGTGCGCATCCCCAATCGACGCGACATCAACACCTAGAAGTTTTAACTTGGTGCTCATATCTGCGCCTTTAAACGCAAGCGCTGGGTCTTCATGGGTAATTAATTGGCTAACGATATGTTGGATCGCTACTTTGGCCATCTGATAGCCAGGAGCAACCAAGCCGTAGATTTTGTTATCCCAAAGCGCACATTCACCAATCGCATAAATATCGTTTTCTGATGTTTGGCAATAATCGTTCACAACGATACCGCCGCGCTCACCCATATCTAAACCAAATTGGCGTGCTAATTCATCCTGAGGGCGAATGCCTGCAGAAAATAAAATCATGTCGGTTTCTAAGAAGGAGCCATCCGCAAAATTCATGCGGTAACGGCATTCTTCACCCGCCACAATTTCTTTGGTGTTTTTCTCGGTATGAACCGTTACACCTAAATCTTCGATTTTACGGCGTAATAATTTACCGCCGCCTTCATCTAATTGAACCGCCATTAAACGCGGAGCAAATTCAACAACGTGAGTTTCTAATCCAGCCTCACGTAAAGCATTAGCCGCTTCCAAACCTAACAAACCACCGCCCACAACAACACCGGTCTTACTCACTTTTGCCGATGCAGAAATAGCTTCTAAATCTTCGATAGTACGGTATACCAAGCAATGATCTTGATCTTTGCCAGGAATAGGAGGAACGAACGGATAAGAACCTGTCGCCAAAACTAACTTATCGTAGCCTTCAACGCGTCCAGTAGAGGTCGTAATGGTTTTATTGTCGGCATCAATACCAACGACTTTATCACTAACAATATAGGTAATACCCAAGTCATCGTAATGATCAGGAGTTGTTAGTGATAAATCTTCTGCGGTAGCGCCGGAAAAATATTTACTCAGTTGAACACGATCATATGCCAGACGTGGTTCTTCTGAGAAAGTAATGAGATCAAATTGGGATGCGTGTTCTGATATGGCTAGAGTGTTTAAAAAGTTGTGACCAACCATGCCGTTGCCAACGACTATTATGCGTTTCTTGCTCATTATGATGTCTCTCTATCTGGTCATATATCGGAATTCTCCTTGGGTGCGCCATTGCTCTATTTCCTCATTACGCCGTTGTAGTGGGAAACATCGAAAGTTGTTTAGCAATTGTAATGCCAAATGAAAAATCGCAAGTAAATACGCGGGGAACAGTCAATATTCGACCAAACTTCAGTGAAACGAAGTCGGCAAACACAAAGCTTTAGCACCAAAGTGCAACAAAATAGACATGCGAAGCACTATTGCAGTGCAGAAAACCAAAAGCTTAATTGGGAATCGTCGGTGTGGATTTGCTGAAAACATAATCGATGCCTCTGGATACCCTCATAATACCGTCGTGGTTGCTGACTAAGAGAAAGTAAATATAGACTTGGCACCAATCTTGATACGTAATAAACCAATGAGGGAATTCTAGTGGCTACACTCCTGAAGACTCTCCGATACCAAAGGCGGTATCACCATTTTGTGTTGTGTAAGAAGAGCATTGGCGCTCACAGGGATTCTGTGAGCGCTTTTTTTTTGGTTAAAAAAGGCAAACGATGATGATAACGGAATTGCAACAGACCAATACCACATGCCCCTACTGCGGAGTAGGCTGTGGTGTAACTGTTCAATACCAAGCCGGAGAGATATCACCAACGGCCAATCTAACAACAGCTCAAACGGGTAGTGTTCAACCCGTCGCTGGCATGCAAGCTCATCCTGCTAACTTTGGTCGCCTGTGCGTAAAAGGCTCTGCACTGCATGAAACGATTGATCACACCGACCGCCTTCTGTATCCAACCATGAACGGCAAGCGTACGAGCTGGGACAAAGCTCTAAGCCTAGTAGCCGACAAGATTCAGCAAGTTATACATACCCACGGCCCAGATGCCGTTGCCTTTTATGGTTCAGGCCAGTTATTAACAGAAGACTATTACGTTGCGAATAAGCTGATGAAGGGCTTTATTGGCAGCGCCAACATGGATACCAATTCGCGCTTATGCATGGCCTCTGCGGTAGCCTCTTATAAGCGTTCGTTAGGCTCTGATACCGTACCGGGCAATTACGAAGATTTAGAAAAAACCGACTTATTGATTATGGTCGGTAGTAATGCAGCATGGGCACACCCCATTTTATTCCAACGCATTGTTGCAGCTAAAAAAGCTAATCCGGCAATGAAGGTCGTAGTGATCGACCCTCGCCGTACCGCGACGTGTGATATCGCCGATCTGCATTTAGCTATTCGCCCCGGATCGGACACCTTTTTATTCAACGCCCTGCTGACCTATATGGATCAAAGTAACGCGTTGGATTACAGCTTTATTCATAACCACACCGATGGTATTGCCGAAGCTCTTGAAAGCGCCAGTGCCAGTAGCGCAACCTTCGAAGAGCTTGCTCAGCGTTTAGATGTCTCCAGCAATGATTTAAATCTATTTTTTGAATGGTTTCGCGATACACCAAAAACAGTGACGTTTTATTCTCAAGGCGTAAATCAAAGTTCTGCAGGCACCGATAAAGCCAACGCCATTATTAACCTACATTTGGCTACTGGACGTATCGGAAAAGAAGGTGCATCGCCCTTCTCGATTACCGGCCAACCGAATGCAATGGGTGGCCGTGAAGTTGGAGGGCTGGCAAATCAACTTGCAGCCCATATGGACTTTAGCGCGGCAGAACGCGATTTAGTGCGCCGCTTTTGGCAAGCCCCAGCCATTGCGGAACGCCCAGGTCATAAAGCCGTCGATTTATTCAATGCCGTAAAAGACGGCAAAATTAAATTTCTTTGGATTATGTCGACCAATCCACTCGTTAGCATGCCCGACGCCGACGATGTGAAAGAAGCGATGAAGCGTTGTGAATTAGTTGTGGTATCGGATTGTATGGCCAACACCGACACCACCGCCGCAGCCCATGTATTATTACCGGCAGCAAGCTGGGGCGAAAAAAATGGCACAGTCACCAACTCCGAACGTCGAATTTCTCGTCAGCGTGGATTCTTACCTTCGCCGGGTGAAGCCATGCCCGACTGGTGGATTATCTCTCAAGTTGGTCGTCGCCTTGGCCATGAAGAAGCTTTTAATTACGAACACGCAAGTGATGTATTCGACGAGCACGCCCGTTTATCCGCGTTTGAAAATAACGGTAAACGCGACTTCGACTTATCCGGTTTAGTTGGGATGAGCCGCAGCCAGTACGATGCACTCGCACCGATTCAATGGCCAGTTAACGACCAATACCCAAGTGGTCGCGCGCGCTTTTTCGACGACGGTCATTTTTACACCGCTACCGGTAAAGCCAAATTCATTAACGTAGAAGCACGCCTACCCGAAGTACATTCCCAAGGCGACCTAGTGATGAATACTGGTCGTATTCGCGATCATTGGCACACCATGACGCGCACGGCAAAATCTGCACGTTTAGGCCAACACATCGCTGAGCCATATGCTGATATTCATCCTGACGATGCGAATCTGCGCGGCATTACACACGGCGACTTAGTCGAAATACATAATGAGCGCGGCCATATTATTGTTCGCGCACAAGTCATTAACGATGGCCGCCAACGCAAAGGTGAGCTATTTGTGCCGATGCACTGGACCAATCGTTACGCCAGCAAAGCACGCATGGGTACTTTAATTGCCAAAACGACCGATCCCATTTCTGGCCAGCCAGAATTAAAATTCACCCAAGTGAACGCGCGCCCATTTAATACCGCTTGGCAGGGATTTATTCTAAGCCGCAAAGACCTTGGCCCACTCCCTGCCGACTATTGGATTTATGGCGTTACCGAGACTGGGCACGGCTATGAAATTGCCGACCATGAATCACCACTTGCATTAATTGAAACCCTAAAAGCACGCCTACCCGAAGGCGACTGGATAACGCTAAGCGATCCTAGCCACAACCATTACCGACTCGCCCTACTCACGGATGGACGCCTACAAGCTGTCATATTTATTCATCAAAATTACGATTTTGGTGCACGTCAGTGGTTGATCGAACGCTTTAACGACGAAACCCTCAGCGCCAATGATCGCAAAGCACTGCTTGCAGGCCGCCCGTTAGGCAAGCAAGCCGACAAAGGCGCGATTATTTGCTCCTGCTTCCAAGTAGGCGAAAACACCATCAAAAACAGTATTCAACAAGGCTGCTGCACCGCAGAAGCCCTAGGCGAAGCATTGAAATGCGGAACAAACTGCGGCTCGTGCATACCCGAATTAAAAGCATTAATACAACGCGAAGCGCTAGCAACCAACGCAGCCGACGCCATGACTGCCGAATAAGTGGATATCAAAATGAACCGTAAAAAAACACTTAGCCTTAATACAAAACAATCAGAATCTAACCAACAAACACTCGGTAAAGTATGGCTAGTAGGCGGCGGCCCAGGTGACCCAGAGCTACTGACGATTAAAGCCATGCGCGTATTAAGCGAAGCGGATATTGTGTTGTACGACAGCTTAATTTCAGAAGAAATACTCGCCATGCTACCAAAGAAATGCACCCGCATTCATGTTGGCAAACGCTGTGGCGCACACAAAATGACCCAAGTGGATATTCAAAAATTATTACTCACCAGTGCCCGTAAATACGGCAAGGTTGTGCGCTTAAAAGGCGGCGATCCATTTATCTTTGGTCGTGGTGGTGAAGAGCTAGAATACTTAATGGAACACGGCGTAGAAGTGGATATCGTACCCGGCATTACCGCCGCCGGAGGCTGCGCTGCCGCAGCGAAAATCCCACTCACGCATCGCCAATATGGCAACGCCTTAATGCTCGATAGCGGCCACACCCAATTTGGTGACTACGAACCAAGCCAAAATCCGACCCGCGTATTTTATATGGGCCTGAAACAAGCCGGAATGATCACCGCACGTTTACTAGGCGATGGCCTATGCGAATCCACTCCCGTAGCCCTTATTGCCAACGGCACTCTACCCAACCAAGAAGTACACACCGGCGTACTGATGGACCTACCGCGCTTAGCCGAACGCTATTCAGCCAGCGGCCCCGCCTTAATTATTGTGGGTGAAGTCGCCGCCTTTGCCGCCCGAAACCAAATACAAATGACCCGTCAGGCAGTGGCTTGAGTACGAACAAAAGATACCGTAAAAAGCTAGGCGGCTGACACAGCCGCCGACCACCTAACTTGGATTAATCCTTTCCTGTAAGAGCGAAACTTTTTCGCGATAACCTCAATTTAATAGCAACAAATATTGATCTCACGAAGGTATGAAACATGCTCTAATTGCAGAGCAATTAGCTGTGCATTTGAAATTCAGTCACATCAACGCCTTTAATGGAACTAACTGGCTCACTTGAATATTCAGACATTACCACACAGCGATTCCTATCAAGGCGTAGCCAGAAAACGCTGATAAAAGCTTCTGACCTTGCACTATATCTATAAAAAAGACGCTCAGATTTATTGATAGCTTTATAGTTTGCATACAGTATATCTAGTGAATTGGTCGATTTTTTGCGCGTTTACGCCCCACCACCAAAATCTCCATGCTCGAATTGCCGCTAACGATTAATAGAAATACAAGACTAATCAATAAGTTAGAAACTTGGGCAGATTGATAGTGTGCCAAATGTAAAGATCACACCAGCGTGTAAACGCGCATGCGCGTTTACACGCTATAGGTTCTACTTGTTTGAGGCACTTTTCGTAGCATAGACAGTGGGTTAGACTCGAAACATAAAAAGGAAGCGAAGCGTCAAAACGCGCATGCGCATGAATAAAACTGTTAGCATTCACTGGAGAACTTATGTCATCCCTAATATTTTATTCTGATGCGGAACAGGCTCTTATTGCAACAGATACTCTTGCAGTGAAACCTGACGGTGATCCGCTATTATTTTGTTCAAAAGCAATCCACCTACCTCATTTGAATACGGTGATCGCTGGAACTGGTCAAGGTGGTTTTGCCACTCGCTGGGCAATGCACGTTAATGACAGAATGGTAATAAATGGAATCAATAATTTAGATTTTCATACCCCTCAAGGTTTGCGTGACCTTTGGGATACTTACTGCGATGAGTTTAATATCACTGATAATGCGACAACTACTGTGTATCAATTCGGGTATTGCCAAGAAACAGACAAAATGATGGCGATAGCTTATCGTTCAACAAACAATTTCGAGTCTGAGCCTAGACCATATGGATTAGCGGCAAAGCCAGAATGCTCAATTCCAGAAGGGGATTATGAAATCCCTGCTGTATTTGTCGACATGATGAATGAGCAAAGAGAGATTCAGAGTAATGTGGCTTTAAATGAGAGAATATATATTGGTGGAAGAATCAATGTGTTGCATGTAACCAAAACTGGCTGTTCTTCTTATAAGCTACATGAGTTTTCAGACTACCAACAACATGAAAACCAATTATTCGCTAATCATGCAAAAGAATGCTAACAAGGCATTTAAACGGAACTAAAACAGTGGGTTACGTTCCGCTTCGCTACACAGTATAACCCACATTTTTAGTCCGCTTAATGCGGCGTTAAGCTTCTTTCGAGGGTTGTATGAATATTCAAAAGTTTTCTGAAATCACTGATATCTCTTCACATACGATTAGATATTACGAGAAAATTGGTTTATTAAGAAATATTTCTAGAAACTCTAGCGGCCATCGTTGGTTTACAGAAAAAGATATCATCTGGATTGAATTTATAAAGCGGTTAAAAGACACTGGGATGCCACTTGGAATTATTTTAAATTATGCAGATTTAAGAGATGAAGGGGCTTCAACATCTGAGCTAAGAATGCAAATTTTAGAAGAGCACGCCGTTATGTTAGAAGAAAAAATAGCCGAAGAACAAGATCATCTTAAAAAGCTAAAAGAGAAAATCAAACATTACAGTGAAATTATTGAGTTAGAACTTAATACTTGACTTGGAGTTCACTCTAAGTTGTAGAGTTGCATTATTGTGAATGTACACAATAAATGACAATTGGAGTGTTAATGAATAATCAACGTTATGAATCTGGCCTTAAGAAATTAAATGAAATTGACGGAGAAGCCGGACAAAAAGTAATTGATAGCTTGGCTGCAATTTCGCCTGATTTAGCAAAATATACAATTGAATTTCCTTTTGGGGATATTTATCAACGACCAGGGCTTGATTTAAAGAGTCGAGAATTAGCAACGGTTGCTGCATTGACCGCTTTAGGAAGCTGTTTACCTCAATTAAATGTTCATATTAATGGTGCTTTGAATGTAGGCTGCAAACCAGAAGAAATTGTTGAAGTAATCATACAAATGGCTGTATATGCTGGCTTTCCAGCAGCTTTAAATGGTATGTTTGTAGCTAAAGAAGTATTTATTGAGCGTGAAATAATAAAAGCTTAACAAGTTAATCAACTGGACGCATTACGGTTGGTCATTGTTTTTGCAAAGAGAAAAGGCGCAAAAACAACGCCAACCTACACGCCAGTTGTTAAGGCGTTATGCATAAAATTCCGAGTTTAGCCAACTTTTCGTACAAGGCTGTATAGTGTGATGAATATGTTCAAAAGAATGAAAGTACGATGAATCGCCAAGACTACCAAAAATCAATTATCAACTCGCTTACTTGGCTTTCTACTCAGGTAACAGTACACAATCGACTGAACCTTACAGACATAAACGTTCACTCTGAAAACTTCTATCGCGATCTGTTGAATCTGGCTTTTGGTCACAATTTGGTCAACATAAACATCATCGACCCCAACGCTGCCGCGATAGACCTAGGCGACCAAGGCAATAAGTTTGCTATTCAGGTGACTTCTACTTCAGCACTTGCCAAAACAAGGCACACCGTTACTAAGTTTATTGAAAAAGGGTTGTACGAAAAGTACGACCGTCTAGTAATTCTAAACATCACAGCGAAGACCGCACACACTGCCCAAACTGTTGGCGATGACACTTACAGCCTGAACACCAAAGACGATATATGGGACATAGGTGACTTGGCTGTAAGGATCAATGACTTAGAACTGTCGAAAATTAAGGAGATTAGTAACTTTCTGAATAAGCAGCTTTACATGAAACCCACTGAAAGCCTTCCGCGTAATGTAGAAACCATTTTACGGCTAATTGAACTAATCAGTGACGAAGAACACCCCGCCGCTGGTGGAGGGTTTCTTGATGAGCCATTTCCAGACGAAAAAATTAATAAACGTTTTGCAGATCATTCAGATTTCTTGAAACAGGAATTTCTAACACTTTATCAAGATTACGGCGCTGTTCTTGATTCTGTTGAACAAGAATCTGATATTGGTCAGGTTAAAATTCGTCGGGTTTCACAACATTTGCGAGTTTACAGTGATAAGGTCTTAACTGAATGTGCTGGCGACCCAAAAAATGCGCTTGAAAAGCTAATTGACAACTTCATTGTAATGTTGAGCGAAAACGGCTTTGAAGCTGATACTGGTGCTGCACAGTTCTATATCGTTAAGCATCTAATTAGGTGCAACGTATTCCCAAACAAGGAAGTAGAAAATGGCTAACTTGTTCACAAAAGATGAAGACTTAATGAAGTCAGCACCCTTTATCGGGTCAGAAATATTAAAGCAGCTACAGAGCAGTGATGATGGTCGAATTAGCATTTTCGATCTAGCAAGAAATTTAAGAAAGACCAATAAAATAACGACACGAAGCATCTACTATGGAATGCTTTTCTTGTATTGTTTAGACATAGTTGAATTCGACGAACCATATTTGATTAAAAATGTTGAAAATTAAGAAACTTTACAGCGAACCTGAAGTTTTTGAACCCATTACTTTTGAAGATGGGTTCAACCTTATATTAGGTGAAACCACTGAAGGTAATGTTAAAACTAACGGCGTGGGAAAATCCATGGCTGTTGAATTCATCAACTACGCCTTGTTGAAACGCCACCACGATAGTCGTGTATCACTAATACCTGAAGAAGATTTATCACGTGACACAGTCGTATGTTTAGACTTTGAATTAAATGGTCACTCCATTACTTCTAGGCGGGTTATAAATGATCAAGAGTGCCCGACTCTAATCATAAACGGCGAAAGAAAATCTTACTCTAGGCTTTCTGATGCAAACGACCACCTAAGCACCTTGTTATTTGTAGGCGTAGCCTATGAAAATCCACCTTCATTTAGAATGATGATGGGTCCATTGATGCGCGATGAAGGTTCTGAATTTAAGTCCATTATTAGTTGTTTCGACACAAACAAAAGAATACCGCCTGATTACACTCCTCATCTTTTTTTACTGCACGTTGACCCTAATCCATACAGCGAAGCCAAGCGGCTATATTCTGAAATGGAAAACGTCTCAAAAGCCAGAAAGAAAATGGAAGAAAACATAACTGCGCTTACAAGCAAAAACATATCAGAATCCAAGGCAGACTTAAACGAACTAGAAAACCAAGTGCGTAGAATTCAGGGTGACATTGATAGGCTTGAGAATATCGAAGGCTTTGATGTCGTAAAAGATGAAATCATTGATATTGAAAATCAGCTTGATAAAGAACGCTCAAGGCAAGGTGTTCTGAAATCAGAACTATCAAAAATAAAGCTATTTCGAGGCGACAACTATATTGACGGCCAGGAAGTTGCAGACCTTTACAATCAGTTCAAAGAAGGCTTGGGCGACTTAATTAAACGTGAATTGGATGAGGTCACAGCCTTCAAACAAAAGATTGACAACTTTCAGCGAAGCATAATGGATGATAGAAAATCTTCGATTGAACAAGAAATAAAGGTATTCGAAGAAAGTATATCTTCACTCAACAAGCTGTACAGGGAAAGAATATCTTTGCTTGACCAAGAGGGTCTTCTTGTCAGCTTAAAGCAAACAATCGCAATACACGAAAAAAAGATTGAAGAGTTTTCCGCCTTATCCTCATTCATCCAAAAACACGCTGATTATGACAGCGAATATAAAGCAAAAAAACGTGATCGAGAAAGTGAAGTTTACCTTTTAGAAAGCTATGTGAATAACTCGCAAGAAGTAATTGATTCTTTTGAAAGAACAATTCTTGATATGCACGATTATGTTTTTGGAAACAGAAGAAGCTCATTTGAAATTGAAGTTTCGAAACGAAAGGAAATCTTGAAATTTGAACTTCGCACTGACTCTGATGGAAGTCACAGTATCAACAGAGAAAAAGTGTTTCTATATGACTTTTCCTTGCTGATTAATCCAGAAACATCGAAGCATCACCCAGGTTTCTTAGTGCATGACAATATTTTTGATGTTGATCAAGACACTTTAATTCAAAGCATTAATTACATTGGCGAAAATATTGGTTTGCTCAGTGGCAGACAGTACATACTTACTATTAATAGCGATAAATTTAGTAGTTCAGATTTAGAATTACTAAACATAAACCTTAATGACTACTCCCGTGCGGCATTTACAAAAGAGAATAGATTTTTGAAGATGCAATACCAAGAGTTGGCTCCCTAGCCGCCATGGAAATGAAAAAGCGCATAACAAAGCGCTGCTGCCGGACAAATTTTACGCTGCGCTCCAAATTTGCCGCAGAGCGCGGCGTTATGTTTCCGTGTTACCCATAATTAGTAGACACCCTGTATAGTTATATTTACTACTACGGAG